>Ga0185307_1000044_pt1 | contig 91949 bp, 99 predicted proteins | sample LHCtaG_FD_128010 | JGI IMG/M metagenome (GOLD analysis project Ga0185307, IMG submission 128010) | Hot spring microbial communities from Little Hot Creek, USA to study Microbial Dark Matter (Phase II) - LHC4sed_matched (SPADES... | ecosystem: Environmental > Aquatic > Thermal springs > Hot... | reverse complement strand
AAGCTCTTTAGCAAATCTATTGCTGTTGGCGTGTTTGTTGAGATGCCTGGTAGGGCTGAGGCTTTGAAGACTATTGATGTTGCTACAGGCGCTGAGGTTGTTCCTAAGGTTGGTAGAGAGGTGTTCTTGACACTTACTGTTAAGAATACAGATATTGTTGAGAGGTCTATGGCTGTTATAGTTGTTGTTAGGGATCCTGAGGGTGTTGCTGTAGCTAGGTTTGCTGCCAGCTTTACTCTAGGGGCTGGCGCCTCTACAGAGCAGGCATTTGGCTGGACACCAATTGTATCTGGTAGCCATACAGTTGAAGTATATATAGTGAGGTCTTTAGCTGATAGAACACCTGTTGGCGAGCCTGCTACATTTACAGTATCTGTAGAGGCTTAAGCAAGGTGACTATGCTATGAAGATGCTCTATCCAAAGATCTTGGCTATAGCACTGCTAGCGATACTAGTAGCCCCCATAGCATTTGCACAAGCTTTAACCGTTTCAACTGATAAGAAGACCTATATCCCTGGGGAAACCGTTGTTGTATCTGGAACTGCACCTGCTGGTTCATGGATAGGGATATCAGTTGTTAATCCAGCTGGTAAAGAAGTAGACTATAAGATGGTCCAGGCAGATACAACAGGAAGATACAGCACATCTATAAAACTACCATCGAAGCTACCATATGCTAACTGGATAGCAGGTGAATACACAGTTACAGCATATCTAGGGCCTTCAACAGCAAAAACAACATTTGTGTTATCAGCTGGTGCAAGAGCACTTGGAAAAGTTGTTGATGTGAAGGGCAACCCAATAGCAGATGCAGAGATAGTTGTTGTAGAGACAGGTGACTATGCTAAGAGCAAAGCTGATGGATCTTTCGAGCTATATACATCACCAGGTACTGTAACAGTAAGAGTTTCAAAAGCTGGATATACGAAGTTTGAGAAAAGCTTTACACTAGCAGTTGGAGACAACGACCTTGGGACAATAACGCTGCAGAGCCTAGATGAGGTAATAGCAGCATTAAGTGCTAGAGTAGCAGAGCTAGAGACAAAGATAGCTACAGTTGATAAAACTCTAACAGATATACAGAAAACATTATCAGATATAGCTACAGCTATTGGAAAACTAGCTACAAAAGACGATGTAACAGCCGCTAGAAACGCTATAATAGATGCGTTAAAGCCCATATCAACAGATCTAGCAACTGTAAAAGGAGATGTGGCAGCATTAAAAACAGCTGTAGCTGATGTGAAGAGCAGTGTAGATAGAGTAGCAGCAGATCTTGGAGCTGTTAAAACAGATCTTGGAGCTGTAAAAGGAGATGTGGCAGCTGTAAAGAGTGGTGTAGCTGATTTAAGTGGAGCTGTAAAAGCTGTAAGCGATGCTGTTACAGCTGCTAGAGGAGATATAACAAAGCTTAGAACAGATGTGCTAGATGCCGTGGCTACAGCTGCCAATGCTGCTAGAGATGCTAAGGCATCTGCAGATGCAGCAAAAAGCTCTGCAGATGCAGCTAAGAGCTCTGCAGACTCTGCTAATAGAGCTATAGGCGATGTTAAAAGCGATGTAGCTGCTATAAAGACTACAGTTTCAGATGTATCTGGAGCTGTATCAAGTGTATACACACTAGTGATAGTTGCAATGGTATTTGCATTAATAGCTGCTGCAACATCGATATACATACTACTAAGACTATCAAAAGCACTAGCAAAATAGATATAAATCATTAACTATTTTTAATTCAAAACATTTTTTATAATCTCCCAATTTAAAATATTCTAAAACACTAGGACATAGGGAAAAGAACTTTTATAGCATATATCTAGAGTGTTATTGTTGCTGCTTCTTCTCTATTTTTATTGTTATTATGCCTCCTTCATCGGATATCTCTAGCCCTCCCCCAGATGCTATGCCCTTGATTATATTTGCTAGTATTGCTCCGCTTTTTCCAGATCCAACAACTATAACCCTATCTTCTATAGGTATAAGTACTTTGTACTGTGTTCCTAGAAACTCTATAGCTTTACCCACATCAGCTTTAATCTCCTTCAACGCCCTACCGATTCTTATACCACTATTTACAATTGTATCTCCATCGCTATCTATATGGTTTAGAAGCTCTGTTGGTATCATAGCCATGCCTAGTCTTGAAAGAGTTGCAATGCTTTTAATATCTCTTATTGCTGTTGGTGCATAGAGCCCTAGATCCTCAAGCTCTTTAACAGCCTCTATAAGGCTCTTCATATAGCTGTTTATAGATACTCCATGCCTCATAGAGATCTCTTTAATCGTGTCAGCAACTGCTCTATCTATTGTTACAGTTTTTCTTTTAGACCTCTTTACAAAGCTCATCTACGCTTCACCTCAATAGCTATAACACCTTCTCTCTCATTAACAGACTCTATCTCTGTGCCAAGAGCTTTTAGAAACTCTATAGAAACTTCTCTAATAACCCTCAAAACCTTTTGACCCCCATTGGAAAGAGATATAACTATTTTAAGCTTTTCAGAGTCTATAGCCATGACATCTACAACTGCATCTGGAAACCATAGAGATAGAAGGAGCTTTATCTCCCTAGGATCCCCACCCCTCTTAATAATATTCATCCTAGCAAACCATCTACATGAGCTCTTAAGCTCTGCAACAACATCATCTATATAGCTATCATCAAGAATATTTAGAATTTTATAAACAGCGTTTCTAGGAAGCAAAACACCACTAACTCTAAGAAGATCTCTATAAGCATCTAGAGACTCTATAGCTATAGATAGCTCAGGGTCATATTCAAGGATATCAAGGACTCGTGAAACAATAGACTCGAAAAGATCTCTAGGATTAACACCAATTTTAATAGAAACCCTTACAAGTCTATCAAATAAATCCTCTGAAATAGGTATAAGCCTTCTACCCCCAGCTCTAACCCTATCACTCATAACACTCACTAAAAAATATAGCGTGGATAAGGATAAAATGCTTTACGCACTAATCCATAAAGCTACCCAACTCAAATATATATAGAGTTCTATCACCACCATACCTAAGATTTATATTAATGATATGTGTTGCTGGGTCTCTATAGTCTATATAGACAGCGTATCTCCTACCATCGTAGCTATATGTATATATATAGAACCTTGCATATTGTGCATCATATATAGACATAGCCCTCTTCACATAAGTTGCATAGCTCCCTGACGCCGGTGTTAAGAAGTCTTTTGGATACCACACTGAATACCTACCATTAGACACCTCCACATCTATAAAGCCTATCTGAAAAACAGAGCCATTTAGCTGATCAACCCTGTTATATGCATAGGGATCGTTGAAAGTCAAGTTAAACCTGCTATATACATTAACTCTATAGTGGGCATCTATATCTCTATAGCTTGTATATCCATCGTCTAAGCCATATGTATAGTCCTTTGCACCAGGTTTAAAATATGTCCACCACCCAAAATCACTTGAATAGCTCTGCCACGGATAATCAACAAAATCCCTAATAGCATATAAGAGGTAACATGGTGAAGATGTACATGAAGCTCTGCTAGAGACTGCTAAGAGATAGTCTCTATAGACAACACTTTGAAGAGCATATACCCTTGGAACAGTATAGATATATCTATATACATTGTTATCAACAGCCTTAACAGTGCCAACCTCAGGGAAGCTGTAATATACATAGATATCGAATACAAGGTCGATGAAACCAAGCCTATATACAGTTCTATTATATGCTAGTAGCACATTGCTTTGAGGTAGAGATGAATATGGTATTTCTCCAAAGCCCCATATATAGCCACTTGAATCTGCAACACTATACTTTACCACATCTCCATTAAAGCTAAAAGTCACCTTGACTCCAATAGATTGTACTGGGTATTGGATAGATGTACAGTTATATGGATAATAGTTTTCAAGAAGCTTAAAGAGATCAGATACTGTTAGAAATCTAGACACCATCACGGTGCATTTAGATATTGTAGCTGATAACTCAACACCGCTATTCATCTGTCTCTGGCCTCTATTCTTTGCACAGAACATGTTTTGAGAATATGTAACTATACATATATTGTCAACTGTATAGCTCCTATTTATAATCTCATTGTATTTTGGAAGAGCCTTGAGATCTATATATCTAGCTGTTGAGTTGGGTTCATCTAGATAGAGCTCTCCATTAGCTAGATAAACTATATATGCAGCTCTACCATCTCCATCTATGGACAAAACATGTTTTTCTCTATCATATGAAACCTCTAGATACTCTTTTGAAGAATCTATTCTCTCAATAGACAACAGAGCCGCTCTCTGAATACCCTCCAATATATTTATATACAACATGCTTAGAAAAACCATTGAGACAACAGCTATAACAGCAGCTATATACTCGCTTTGACCTCTAGATAAAATCAATCTATATCACCAACCTCAACAATATATGAATATATATAGCCATCAACACTAACGAAAACTGCTATAGGTCTTAAAGATGTGTTGACGATGAATATATATGGCCTATCTGCCTCTAGATATCTATAGCCATATACAAACACATCATTAGTTGTAGCTATAGAGACATTGCCATACACATTAGACAAAACCTTAAAGCTACAAAGCCATGTATTGGTAAAGTTCCAGCATTTAGCTATCGCTGGCAACCCTCTATATAGCTGGATATGTAGCTGGTAACCGCTCTGAAGAAAACTATATGCTGCAACACCAAGTATCGAAGCTATAGATGCAACCATAGCTATTGCAATAAGACTTGAAACACCTTTCTCTATATACATTGAACCCCATATAGATTAAGAAATATAAAGTGTAAAGCAGATGCATAGAACAGAAAAGGTATAGAAGATGATAGACATCGATATAGCTGTTATAGGATCTGGTCTAGCTGCCCTCAAAGCAGTCTCCACAGCTAAAACGTTTAATAAAAGCTATATAGCTATAGACTCTACATATAGTGTTGGAGGATATATACAGAGTATAGGTAGGGTATATAGATACCTAAAATCACCGCTATTTATACCACAAAAAGCTATAGATATACTTGAAGAAAACAACATTAAACATAACATTAAATGCTACAATGTAATAAAAAATATTTTAAAGGAAGGATCTATAGATATAAAGACAGCTGGATATAGATCTATATCTATACAGAGAAACTGGTTTAAAGAATGGCTTGAACAGAAAACGCTGTGCTATAGCAATGAGGTATTTAAATACATCGAGCTGCTTCTTAAAACATCGCTAAAAGAACGCTTTATAGCATCAAACATTAGAAAGATAGATCTAGATAAAAGTATTATAGCTTTATCAAATGGATTGATAATAAAGTTTAAAAGACTTATATATACATGGCCTTTAGATCTTCTTCCAAGGTATATATATGGAGAAAGAAGTAGAGAGGTCATAGAGATTATTAAAAGCCTTAACCTAGACTATATATCTATATACACATTATCCTATATATCTATAGAGGCAGAGGCTAGAAATGATATAGAGTTCTATATACATGGAACAAGAGCATCGAGGCTACATACAGCTATAAAGATACCTATAGATAGCTACAGCATAACATATATAGTTACAAGCTATAGCTCTTCACACCCCCTTCTACCAGGTATTACAGAGAAGCTATATTCAGAAGCTAAAAAATATATGTTGATAGATACATCTAAAACAATTGAATACAACACATCTGAAGCTATATATGCATTGATAAACAATATAGATAGAGACGCATTTAACAAACTACAGCAAACTCTTTCAGAATACAATATAGTGCTATATGGAAGACTTGGAATGTGGAGAGAAAGCGATATATACTCAATGCTTAAAGAAGATATACAAATATATTAGAAGCTCCTCTTAATCTCTACCTCTATATAATTTACCACAGCTATCTTTTAACAAAGGATTGCTGTAAAACAGATAAAAAGCCAGCTTTAAACCATTTTAAATCTGGAGAAATAGCTAGGTATCGGTGGGTATAATGCCCATAGCTATAAATATAGAGAATAACCCTACTACATGTGAAGATATATGCGATACTATAGTAGATTGTGATAAGTGTGAAGATAGGCTATGTGAAGATATATGCGAAGATGTGGAAAGCTATTGTCTAAATATATGTAGCGATTATATTGAAGGTTGATGACTGGCTTCACCAATAAGATCTCTCTGAAGGGATTCGGATATATATCGACCTCCACTATCCTGGTTGATTCTCTCAGCAACTATCTGAGCTAGTGATATCATGTCCTTTACAATATTTATTTCACTATATAGCTGGTCTTCATACTCCTCTGCAATCTTCATTATCTTTACAAGTTTTGGCAGGATATGAAACGAGAATTTCTCAAATGTCTTTATATCAGATCTATTCAACTTATTCTTTATACTAATAGACCTTAGTTTACTAAGCCAATATTTAATTTGAAGAGCTTTAATCTGTATCTTAACCATAGCTATCTCAGGATCCTCATCAACATTATCTAGACCTATAATAGAGTTCAAAGCCTGTTCAACAGCCTCAAGATCTCTAAACTTGTACCAGTGCTGGTTGCTACTCCTATAAGAAGTTTCTATAACCCCATATTCTCTTTCAAGAGCTCTTAAAAGAAGAGATGGATTGTATTGAAAACCTATAGAGTTAAGACCATCAACAAGACTTCTATAATCGAAATCACCAGGAAGCTGACCACCTTTAAGTCTATTCTCCTTAGCAATACCTATAGCAGTCCTCAACACCGAGACAAGCTTCTCCCCATATCTACGATAACACTCAAGAAGAGAAACCCTTATGATGTTAATATCCATAGCACTCACTACCAAAATATATGAATAGTTGTTATAAAACCTCTACAATCAATACATTAAACCATAAAGCAAGTAGATAAGGTATTAACAAGTAATATACTAAAATATACCTATTTATCTATTGAATCCCAACACTATTCAATAAAGTCTATGAAACCCAACAGCAAACTATTAAAACGATAAGATATTGTACAAAAGGTCTAGCTAAATCAGTAGGGTAAGTTTTAATCATCGTACAACATATCTATATCAATTCAGTATATTTAAAATATAGCACTCATTCCCGGGGGTAACTCATCACCAAATTAATAAACTTTTATTATTAACATTTATAAGCCTAATGTTAATATAAATAATGTAGGTTGTAGATGAAATGGGCATAACAAAACTAGTACTAGATGTTTTAAAGACTTTAAAAGGCCCTACAATAATAGATGTTGCACATAGGCTTCTTGAGGTAAAGGGTATTGATAAAATAAGTATTAAGGTTAATGAGATAGATGTAGAGACATTGACCTTGACTATAACCATTGAAGGCTTTAAAATAGATTTTGAATCTGTAAAAAGTGTTTTAGATGATATGGGTGCTGTAATACATAGTGTTGATGAGGTTGTAGCATCTAGAGAGAGCTGATATATAGTTGATGTGGAGTCTATGGGAGTATTGTGTAGTGTTTGTGGCGTTAGAGAAGCTGTGTTTTATCAAAGACATAGTGGGTTAAAGCTATGTAAAGTGTGTCTATATAGCGATGTAAAGAAAAGAGTAGTAGATGAGATAAACAGATACTCTATGATTCTACCCGGGGATAGAGTCTTGGTAGGGGTATCTGGTGGAAAAGACAGCTTTGTACTTCTAAATATACTCGCTGAAACATACGACTCTTCAAAAATTATGGGGCTTATGATTGAAGAGGGGATATATGGATATAACAGAGATGAGGTGTTTAGCTATATAGAAGAGATTTGCAGGCTATATAAAATAGACTGCATTAAAACCAGCTTAAAAAAAGAACTAAGCTACAGTGTAGATGATTTCATGAAGCTTCAACTATCTAGGGAAAGAGAATATATCATTAGCGCATGTACATACTGTGGCATTGCAAGAAGAAGAGTTCTAAATAGCTATGCAAGAATGTTAGGTTTAAACAAAGTTGCTACAGGTCATAACCTAGACGATGAGGTGCAGACATATGTTATAAATATGCTAAGAGGTGATATAATGAGGCTTATGCAGCTGCATCCACTAAGCAACACCCATAGTACCAAGCTTATAAAAAGAGTAAAGCCTCTTAGAAAAATATATGAATATGAAACAGCAATACTTGCATATATGATGGGCTATAGATTTCAAGAAACAGAATGCCCCTACATATCATCGAGGCCAACACTAAGAGTTAAAGTTAGAGAAATGCTCATATCCCTAGAAACTTCAATGCCAGGAATACAGCTAAGATTTCTAGAGTTTATAGATATGTTAATTGAAGACTCTATAAAAAGAGATGTTTTTAAATCTATAGAACTTCCACAATGTAAACTATGTGGTGAACCTACATCGCCTAATAGAGATCTATGCAAATTCTGTGAACTTATAAATAACATAAGAACATCTATAGACAATACAGCTAATCTATATCAAATAAGAAAATAAACATTTAATAGTAGAGAGATGATTAGATAATAATATAGGTGTATATTTGTGGAGCTAAGACTTTGCAGGGAATATCCAGACTCTACATATATAATCAACAACCTTATAGAGGATCAGATACTCAATGGTATAGGAGAAGGTATAGTATCGAGAATAACCCTGCCATCAACAAATATAGTACAAGGCTATCTAATAATACTTCTAAGTAGAGATCCAACATACACAGCATTTACAAAATGGAAAATAGCGCTAAACAACATAATTCTCACAAGGGAATTCAAGCCACATATAGATGTACAGATAAATGAGAAGTTAGCTCATTCGCTATTTATATATGATATAACCAAGGTAATAAACAGAGATGTAAATCTTAAAATAGGCTATGAAGGAAAAAAGCCGATGAAAGTGGATGCAGCAACTCTAATCACTATACATAGATATAACGAATTTCATTTAGGTTTCAACTGTATAGTAAAGATTATGAATCTAAACAACTCATTAATAAACATACCTAAAGTACCTCTATCCTTTGAATCTACAGAGAAAAACTTAAACATAGGTATTGTCTCTGATAAAAATAGTGTTTTAGATCTAGAGATTGTGGGTAGTATAAATAAGAAGATAAGCTATAATCTATTCCAAGGCTTCAACATAATTGAAACACAAATAGAAAGAGACCTAGATATAGATTCAATCAATATTAAATGTAGCAATGGATCACCAAGACATATATTTACATGTTTATTCTCGTTGTATTCAATCTATCCAAGAATAGATGTGAAAAATATAAACATATTGGAGAAAGATGTAACGCTAACGATATATAATAGCGGAGATAGCAGTGCTGATGATATAGAGATAATATTCCTTAGATACGGTTTACAGATATATAGATCCAGAATAGGTAGCCTAAAACCTGGTGAAGAAAAACTATTAACAATACCAAGAAACATTATTAAAGCAAACAATGTCATAGCTAGAATAGTGTGGCATAAAGCATTAAGAACATTTAGTAAAGATCTTAGTATAAAACTCTAAACAATTCTTCAACTCTATGACTTCTGACCCTCTAACTTAACATTTCTAGCAGGTTTTGTCTTCTTAGCCTCAATAACCTCTCTAATCTCTTCAATAAACTTTCTAAGACTCTCAATATTCTCTTCATGAACACCCTTTCTTCTACTATCCACCGGTATATTCAGCTGCTTTGCAAGTTTAACGTCTATTCCAACAGCTTTCAACTCTCCAATGCTAAAACCTCTACCTATGCGCACCCCTATATCGATACCCTTAAACTTTACTATTCCAGGCTTTTTAACTATAGGCTTTGGAACCTCAACTTCTATACAGCACGTCTCATCCATTATAGATTCCCAGAAACATATTAATGAGAAGAGCTTATAAGCTATATAGCTAGAGATTGCAATAATAGCTATCATTCAATTCCTATCTAAAAAGACTTAGAAATAGTGATGAAGCTACATCAATTCTTATCTATATATTCCTCAATGCTTCTTGAAATTTTTCTTGATATATAGCTAAAAAGATCTTCAGATCTATCTATAACATCTCTAGAAACCTTTATCCTATTTGAGGTAGCTGAGTCGATGTTTATTTCGTTAACTGGTATAGCCTTCCAAATCTTTAAACTTGTTATTCTAATTGCTAGTAAAGCTTCACCTGAAGCTCTCCTAGCAAACTCTATAACTTTACTCAATTGATTTCTATCGATATATATAGAGCTTGGTTTACTTCTTACCTTAACCTCAAATACAAATATCTTTCTATCTTTTATAGCAACAACATCTGGATATATGCTTCGTCTAATCTTAGCACCACTAGCAGGTCCTCTTATCACAGCAAAGCCCATTTTCCATAGCTTTGTCACAAGCTCTCTTTCTGCTCTAAACCCCCTTGCCCTAGCTTTAGGTATATCACTACTAGACATCAACATGCCCTAGAAATACTCATTAAGTCAATCTTATCTCTACATCATATCCCATCTTATCTAGCTTCCTCTTTACCTTTCGAATAAGCTTCATTGTATTTACACTATAGAGTTTCTTAGGAATATCTATAACTATTGTCCCATTATCAATATTTATACTTGCATCTGGAAGAACTTTCTTAACAATGGATGCAACCCTATCCACAACCAACTCTTTCCTAACTCTTTTAACAGGAACAACAACTGTTTGTTCACCAAATACATAAATCTCATATTCAAGTTCATTAGATAGAAAATCTCTAACCTCAACAACAGGTCTAGCAAGATCAGCTTCTCTCAAACCTGTTGGAAGCTTCACTGTTAGGAAAAGCTCATACACCTTAGCAACCCTACCTCTATCAATGAATATAACTGTATCTATAATACTTGGTATCATACCAATATCAACTCTTCTAATAAAACGCTGAATAGCATCTATAGGCGAGGTTGCATGTACAACACCAACCATACCTATACCAGCAAGTCTAAGATCTACATATATCGCAAAATCCTCATCATCTCTCATCTCATCAAATACTGTGTAATCAGGTCTACTCAGCAATAAAATATCATGTAGATCTCTAGAAGATGCATAGTATTTTGAATACTGTGATACAATATTTGGAAGCTTCATATCTCTTGGAGACTCTATAGTTTTAACCACCCTTCCCTTTCTACTATAATACTCAGCAATAGCTTGAGCAAATGTTGTTTTACCCATACCAGGGGCTCCTGCAATCAATATACCCTCAGCCTTCTCATCTAATCTTTTAACAAGTTTCTCAGGTAGATTATAGTCCTCCAATCTCAATCTAACTATAGGCTTTGTTATAGTAAGCTCATAAGCTATGTTTATAGGAGGTGAAACAAAAACAACTCTATACTCACCTAATTGGATAAGCGCTATACCCTGTTTCTCAGTCTCTACAACACCTTCGCCAGACCTCGCACGTCTAACAACCTCTTCAATCAACAATTCAACATCTTCACGTTTCACAGGATTCTCATCAATTACCACCAATCTCCACTCACCAGGTCTACCCTTCTTAGCCATGACAGGTGCCCCCTCTTTTATATGGAGACTAAGTGTTTCATGGTCAAAGTATTTCTCAAACCATAGAGAACCTCTATCACTATATTCAATAAGCATAGCATCTACATTAAGAGCTTTACATGCAGTGTACTGTATTCTGTCATGTGTTAAAACCTTTGCACCAGTCTTTTTTGCAAGATCAACAACAAGTCTATCTAGATCCATTTGAGTAAGATGATGAAAATCTCTATATCCGCTCTCTATGAATTCTATAGATATCCCCATTTCCTCACTAACAATATTTCTAATAGCTGAAAGCTCTTCTAAGCCAAGCAAACCTATAGCACTACCACTCCTAGCCATAGATTCAAAGAAGTATATATATTCCTTTGGAACTAAAATGCGGCCCCTGATAACACCTTTCTCAATAAGTTTTGAAAGAGTACGCTCAATAATCACTGTAGTACCTGGTATATAGATGTCTTCAAATGCTAACTTCATTTAAATTTTACCCTACTCTTAGATAGAGTTATACCTGCTTATAAACTACAGTTATCAATATAAGTAGCTTAAAAGCGAATTATCTAATAGTAAAGGATCCAATAGTAAAGGTATCTCTTGTGGATATCCATAGACCAGAAGATGTTAAAAGGTATTTATCCAAATGGCTTCTAGACTTTGCCATAGGTATATATGTTTATACCTATCCATTTAATGGAGATATAATAGATGTTACAATAAATAGACCCTCGGGCTTTATAGTATCAGAGATAATAAACCGATACAATTTAATAGAAATATATAATGAATTGAAAAATGTAAAAAATAGCAATATTGAGGATAAATGCTATGAAAATGCAACATATATTGTAAAGAAAATAGGTTTAGATAGCATAGAACTATGCAATACCATTAAGAAAACTCTTAACTGTGTCAGCTGTATTGCATTAGGATTAAAAGACTCTAACGCTATAGCATATCAGCTAATTTCATTAAAAAAATGTAGAAAGATAGAAAGATATATTCAAATTAAAGAAAAAAGAAAAAATATTGATGCATATCTATGGTTATGTGGTGAAATAGCTATCATTGATACTAAAAACAGTTTTATAATAGAGATTAAACCAGTATCGCAAGACTCTATAGAGGTAATCAATAAAAGAATATCCATGCTAAGAAACTATAAATATATTATACTCAACTTCTTTGGCTATCAACGATTTGGATCTAGAAGACCTGTTACACATATCCTTGGTAAAAAACTAGTCCATAGAGACTGGGGTGGATTTATAGAAACAATCTGTGGATATCCATTTCCAACAGAGTCTAGAGATAGCATAGCAAGTAGGTTACAATGGTATGAAAGCAGAGACATGCTTTATCCATATAACTCTATAGAGAAGAGTATATGTTTTAAAACCATAGACAGTCCTCTAAAAATCATTAAAACAATTCCAAAGAATACATTACAGCTATATGTAAATGCCTATCAATCATATCTATTTAATGTAGTTTTATCAAAGACATGGCTAGATATTATAGAAAGATATGACCTTGTTAAAGCTTTAGATATAATAAGAAAGGATATGCCATTCCTACCTATTCTAGGTGCTTCTACACAATACCCAACAAAAATCTCTAGAGATATTCTAAATGATGTTCTATATACCGAAGATGTAAAACTTGAGGACTTTTACATAAAAGAACTAGGTCTTTTCATAAATGGCGATTATAGAAAAAGCTATATGACTATTGAAGATTTTCAATACAGTTTATCAGATAACTCAATAAAACTAAAATTCACTCTTGAAAGTGGATGCTATGCAACCATAGCTCTTAGAGAAATCCTATATACAGATCCACTACTATATACATGACTATTTACTTGATGGCCATTCTCTGATATTGGTGATATTCTATGGTGTAAGCCTCTTCTTATCTCTTGGAAATAGCGTTACCTCCTTTACACTACCTCTATTTGTTAGCATCATCATAAGTCTTGAGAATCCTAATCCCCAACCAGCATGTGGAGGCATTCCATAGTCAAACCATTTTATAAAGAATTGAAAGTTTTCTACATTTAGTCCTCTGCTTCTCAATGCCTCAATTAACTGTTCCTTTCTATATATTCTCGAACTACCTGAGGCAAGCTCAAGAAACCTCCATACAAGGTCGAAACTCTCACTTATCTCTGCATCGTCATCCTTTGGCTTTGTATAGAATGCTCTAATCCTTGTTGGAAACTCTGTTATAAAGTATAGCTGTGTATCTAAAACCGAGGCTAAAACTCTTTGCTCAGGTGTGCTAAGGTCGTCACCAAACTTTATATCCATACCCTTTCCCTGCAATATTTTAATAGCATCTACATAGCTTATCCTAGGTATTGGTAGGGATATATCTGGTAGGTCGTAACCCAGGGTTTTAAGATCATCAGCATTCTCTTTCTTAATAGCTTTAACAACCTCATATATAACCTTCTCAAGGATTTTCATAACATCTTCATAATCCATAAAAGCAGCCTCTATATCTACACTTATAAACTCTGCTAAGTGGTAAGGAGTATCGCTTTCTTCAGCTCTCCAAGCAGGAGCTATCTCAAATACTCTTTCAAATGAAGCTGCAAGTAGCTCTTTATATAGCTGGGGGCTTTGTGCTAAAAAAGCCTCTCTACCAAAGTATATAACTGGAAAGAGATTGGCTCCACCTTCAGTAGCTGTAGCTATGATTTTTGGCGTAAAAATTTCTATAAAGCCTTCAGATCTAAGAACCTCTCTAATAACCTCTAAAGCCTTATCACCTATCCTTGCTATACTCATCATCTCAGCTCTTCTAAGATCTAAAACCCTCTCTCTTAACCTAGTATCTATATCAGCACCAACCTTTCCGCTTACATCAAGAGGTAAAGGCTTCTTAGCTAAGTTAAGTATCTTAAACTCTACAGGGGATATCTCAACACCTCTAGGTGCTCTAGGATCCTCTTTAACAATACCCTTAACCTGTACCACAGACTCTAGAGTAACACTTTCAACAGCTTCTAAAACATCTCTAGACGCTTCACTCTTTGAAATTGTTACCTGTATAACGCCACTACCATCTCTAAGAACTATAAACTTCTTTCCACCTAAATCTCTTATCTGATGAACCCATCCAGAAACAGTTACAGTTTTACCTTTTAACAAAGGTGTTACATCCCTACATCTAACACTCTTAAACTTTGTCTCCATAGCCCATCACACCTATTTAACTGTTATAACACCCCAATATACATTGAGCTATCTCAACCAGTTATATATTTATGAAAATAAATTCTATATAGAATACATTAAAAATTTTAGATCTCTATATAAAATCCATAAACAAAACTAATAGAGGCTAAAACTTGTCTTAGCTATGGAATAGATAAAATAGCTTTAGAGAAGCTTTAACAAACCTGTTATACTATCTAGCAACTGAGAAGGTGCCGGCCCTAGCCCTAAACTTGTTACAGTTCCTGGAGAAAGCTGCGTTAACCCAGCATCTGCTATAAGTGCATATGGTATTGAAAGCTCCTCAGCTTTTTTCTTTAATTCAATAAGTTCAGCTAATGAATCTACCTTAACAACAATCTTTTTCTGGCCACTTCTACGCCAAATCTCAAGCCACTCCCTACATACTTTACTTTCCATACATCTAAATACAGCCTCTACAGCAGCATGCGCTACCTGTGCAGCTAGCTTACCTTTACCCATCTTAATATCTGTTCTTACAACTATAACTTGCTTTATATCATTAGAAGACATAACATCCACGCAAAGCTATAGATGAATCTAAACGTTTATTAATTAAATAGACTTTTAAGTTTAAGTCATCCTACACTAAACTTAGAAGGTGATTAAACTGTCTATACAGCTACAGGTATCAGTACATGAAGCAGCCCCACTTAGAACATGCTCTAGCTGTAAAAGACCAATACCACCAACAGAAAAAGCTGTAAGCTTTAAATGCCCAAGCTGTGGAGCTGTTATTATGTGGAGATGCTATAGATGTAGATCAGCTGTAGTTATATATAAGTGTCCAAATTGTGGATTTGAAGGCCCCTAGGTTGATTGCCATGGCTGGAAAAGTTGTAGCTGTAATAAGAGTATATCCAAAAGAGTTAACTGAAAATTTTGAGCCTTTAGTAAATAAGGTAAGAAATGTTATAAAGGATAAGGTATATGAGTTAATGAAATGGGAGGCAACAGATATTGCATTTGGATATAAAGCCCTCGATCTATACTTTCTAATGCCAGAGGATATCGATAGAGGAACTGAGGAGCTTGAAGAGCTTATTAAAAGTATTGAAGATATAGATAACATTGATGTTATATATGTAACAAGAATAGGTGCGTAGAGGAGAACCAAAAGCTATGTTTATACGAAGAAAACTACAGCTGGTAATACTAAACTATATAAAGGGAAAAGGTAAAACAACAGATAAAGAGCTATTTGAAATTATTAGAAAAGAGCATGAGTTATCATATCAACAATTCATCTCGTTGTTAATGGCACTCGAAATAGAAGGTTTTATAGAGCTACATTACTCAAAAGATTCAATAGTAATAGTTCCAAAGACTCAGCACAGATATGCTAGCGAATAGCTATATTGAATTATATAAAGCATGTTAAGCTGGTAAATAAAGTTTAAATAAGATTATAAGTGCTTTTTCTAATTTTACACTTGGAGAATTCTATGGGTGTAAATCTAAAGGATTTAATACCACCTGAATGCAGAACTGAGATAGAGGACTTGAGATATCTTGCTAATAAAGTTTTAGCATTTGATGCATATAATGCTCTGTACCAGTTTCTAGCAGCTATAAGACAACCAGATGGAACACCTCTTATAGATAGTAAAAATAGAATTACAAGCCATCTAAGTGGTTTATTCTATAGAACCGTAAATCTTGTTGAAAATGGTATAAAACCTATCTATGTATTCGATGGCAAACCTCCAGAAATTAAAAGAGCTGAACTTGAAAGAAGACATATTAGAAAAGAGAAAGCTGCTAAATTAGCTGAAAAGGCTTATCGTGAGGGATATGTAGAAGAAGCTGCAAGATATGCTGTACAAGCAATTTATTTAACTGAAGATATGGTTAAAGAATCTATGAGATTGTTAGAAGCTATGGGTATACCATATATACAAGCTCCTAGCGAAGGTGAAGCACAAGCTGCTTATCTATCTAGAAAAGGTATTAGTTGGGCAACTGCAAGCCAAGACTATGACTCTTTGCTATTTTCTGCCCCAAGACTTGTAAGAAATCTAACCATATCTGGGAAGAGGAAGCTTCCTGGAAAAGATATATATGTTGAGATAAAACCTGAGTTAATAGAGTTAGAGAAGCTATTAAAATCTCTTGGTATATCAAGAGAGCAGCTTATAGATATTGCTTTACTTATAGGCACAGATTACAATCCTGATGGTGTAGAGGGTATAGGTCCAAAAACAGCTTATAATATTATTAAAAGCTATGGATCGCTAGAGAAGGCATTGAAGTTTATACCAAAAGCTAAATTTCCTGAAGATCCTCTAAAGATTAAAGAATACTTCCTAAATCCTATTGTGATAGATATAGATAATATTGAATGGAGAAGACCAAGCCATGAAGATGTGATAAAGATGCTAGTTGAGGATTATGAATTCTCTAGAGACAGGGTTGAAAATGCATTAAAAAGACTAGATAAAGCCTTTAGAGAACATATAAAAGGTACAACAACAAGTCTTGATCAATGGTTTAAAAAGCGCTAGATAAAATAATATCTAATGTGAAGAAATATGTATGTAGATAGTTTAAGAGGAAGAGACCTATTATCAATATCTGATCTCTCTACCAATGAACTCTCATCCCTTTTAAGTCTTAGTCTTCAATTCAAAAAAATGTTCTATGAAGGGTATAAAACAATACCTATATTAGTAAATAAAGTACTTGCACTTATATTTGAAAAGCATAGCACAAGAACACGTGTAAGCCTGCAGATGGCTATTCATCAACTTGGTGGATCTTCACTATATCTATCATCACAAGAGCTTCAACTTGCTAGAGGAGAACCTGTAAAAGATACTGCAAGGGTTTTAGATAGATATGTCGATGGTATTGCTGCAAGGGTGTACAGACATGAAAATCTAATAGAACTGGCAGAATATGCAAAGATACCTATAATTAATGCTTTAAGTGACCGTGAACATCCACTACAAGCACTAGCTGATGTAATGACCATTATAGAGATTAAGGGCGATCCAAAGAAGCTTAAAATTGCGTTTCTAGGTGATGGAAGTGACAATGTATTACATAGCCTTTTACTAGCTATAGCTAAACTTGGTGGTACCCTCTATATAGCTACCCCACCTGGATACGATCCCGATAAGTCAATTTTAACCATTGCAGACGAAGACTCACGAAAAAGTGGAGCAGTTATTGCAGTAGTAAGAGATCCTATAGAGGCTGTGAGAAACGCTGATGTTATATATACTGATGTATGGGTTAGCATGGGCCAAGAAAAAGAAAGGGATAAGAGGATTAGGGATTTAAAGCCTTACCAGGTTAATAGAGAGCTTGTTTCATATGCTAAAAAGGATTATATATTTATGCATTGTCTACCTGCACATAGAGAAGAAGAGGTAACAGATGAAGTGATAGAGTCTAGCAATTCTGTTGTTTGGAATCAGTCTGAGAATAGATTACACACATCTAAAGCCGTCTTAGCCTCAATAATGAGATAGCTAGACACTAAGATAATTTTTTAACTATATGTTCCATTCTATCATCAATACACATAGCAACACATAAACTATGACACCCCTCAGTTCTTCTCCCATTATTATCTACGCAATATGAATTGCATTCCCTTTCACAAGATGTAGTATTAAGTTCAATTATAGTATAGCTTTTAATTCTATGAATTTGAAATAAATTAACTATACCTACATTTCTTAGATAATCCAGGACAATGTCTTCGTTAGTATTATCAATTATGATGAATCTAAAATTTTTCAATGCTTTTATAATTGAATTTTTATCAATGCTTTGCATATTCATCAACTTTATAGATGTTATTCAATGCTATTAAAGCATAATCTTTATACTTAACATCTCCTGAGACAACTCTCATTTTATTATTGATATATTTTAATTTTAAAACTTCAACTCCATTTTCAATTAGAACATGTATATACCCCTTATTTTTCCCTCTAAGACCATATGTTATATAGAGATATACAGCTATATTATCTCTAGATAGGCTATATTCACCACAATAGGCAAACCCCATAGTGTATATGCCTTTACATTTTTTAAGGTTTTGAGGACTTGGAAAAATCACACCATTTTTTAAATTGATTATTAATGTTAATGCTATTCTATGATGCTTACCTGATTTGCTATATGTATGTTCAATTCTTATAGGTATTTTAACCAATCTTTAACACCTTTTCAATAAGCTTAACATCTCCATTGAATTCTATGAATATGCATATCATATTCTTTGGAAGTGAAAATGTTGTATAGTCTATTCTTATACTACCTTTAACCTCAATTAGATCTACATCTTTGTATTCATATTCATTAATACTCTTTCCCCTTTCATCAAATATCTCTATCTTAACTAAAGATTCTCTACGACTTAGACAGAGATTTGCAAAAGGCACTTATTACGCACCATCAATATAGATAATGATGTTGTTATTGGTTAAAAACTTACTTTAACATGGTTTAGAATTAAATACGTTCAATTTTATTTTTAATACAAAAATATAAATTTGTACAATAATATTTTAGTAGGGGTTGCAAAAATGACATCTGCCATAAGATTTGATATAGTTGATATACCAATACCACATGGTACTAATGTAATTATTGGCCAAAGCCATTTTATAAAAACAGTTGAAGATCTATATGAAGCTTTAGCAAGCCATGTTCCAGGAATAAAATTTGGTATAGCATTTAACGAAGCTAGTGGAAAGAGGTTGATAAGATATGATGGAAACGATGAAGAATTAGTGAAATATGCTATAGATGCCGCTAAGAGAATTGGTGCTGGACATGTCTTCGTTATATATATAAGAAATGCATGGCCTATAAATATTTTAAACGCTATTAAAAATATTCAAGAAGTTTTAAGAATCTATACAGCTACAGCAAACCCTGTCCAAGTCATAGTTGTAGAGACTAACCAGGGAAGAGGGATTATAGGTGTAGTAGATGGTTATACACCACTAGGTGTTGAAGATGAGGAAAATAAGAAGGAGAGATATGAGTTCTTGAGAAAGATAGGGTATAAGAGATGAGTAATAAGATTTTTATAGAACTATATAAACTATATGAATATAGCTTTCCTGAATTCTCTATATATCTATATAAATTTTTTAAAAATTTTGAACTAGAATACAACGATGTGGATAAGTTAATAGAAGATGATGATCTCTTCCTCTCTTGGGCTATAAGTATATGTTCTTCTAAAGATGCTAATCTTATTAAGGCTGAAATTAAATTGGATAATGTAACATATAACGCTTTGTACTCTAATATAAAGAATGTACAAAACTATGATATCTATCTACCTATACCACAGCTTACAAAGGTAAAAAGAATATATCTACTGCATGGCGATATATCTACATTAGATAAACCTATAATAGATCTAAATACGCAAAATAGTAACGTAACTTTATATGATTTCTCTAATGAGGATCTATATGCATTTTCATCTCCTATAAAGCTAATTAATAAATCATATATAAAGGCTATTATCATAGAATCTCAAAATCACATAACATTTATAACGATTGATGATATTAAAAGAGAAGAAAAAAGTAAAAAGGTTATGAAAAGAAAGAAAAAGAAAACAAGAAAAAGAAAGAAAAAAAGTAAAATTAGATAAAAGTTTTAGTATCTTGTTATGTTTTCATATGTTGAAGAAGCATCTTAAGAAAAGCTTCTCTAAGAACTCTAGATAAATTATAACATCCATAGCCTTGATCAATCAATCCCATATCTATTAGCTTCCTTATTATGGTTCTTGGATCATTAACTCTATAAAAAGCTTTCAACTCTCTTAATGCTACTAAATTGCCAACAGAAATATTCTGAAGAAAATATTCAAGAACCTTCTTTTCTTCTTCACTTAATTTATTTATCTTATCAACAGTCTCTCTATCTAAATAATTAAGAATTTTTAAAAGTGTTTTAAATTCTGAAGACATTTTTCTCAGCTATATTATCTAGTATTGTAGAGATTAATTAATGCATTTATCCTATACTTTATAGGGGGTGCAAAAAATTTCAAATAATCTGTTAACTGGTTTAAATAGGGTTTTTAAGGGTCCTCAATCCAATTATAACCGAAAAGCTTATAAATACACCTGCAGAGCCTATTACGGTGAGTAGCTATGAGGGCTTTTCAAAAAACCATAGTTGTTTTTGGGAAACATGTAATGGGGGATGTATATGGTTGTGAAAAAGCAAAGTTAACCGATGTTCTATATCTTACAAAAGTAGTTAAGGAAGCTGCTAATATAGGTAATATGACATTACTTGAGATAAAGTCGTGGAAGATAGGAGAAGGTATTAGTGTTATTGGGATAGTTTTAGAGAGCCATATATCGATACATACATGGCCTGAATACAATTTTGCAACAGTTGATGTATATAGTTGTGGAAGCCATACAGATCCTGAAAAAGCTTTTGAATATATTGTTAAAGCTCTTGGAGCTTCTCATTACGAGAAGAAGGTTATATTAAGAAACTATGAGATATAGTTTATTCTAAATCAAGATTTAAGTTGCTTGATTGGAAAGTCATATAATTTGATTTAGAGATTGGCTTTATATCTGTGTTGTTCTTTATATTACCTTGATTCTATAAACTTCATTAAATATCATTGTAAGTAGATTCTCAAGCTGACTTATCTTAAATGGAAGAACCCTTGCATCATGCCTAGATATTCTGATTATATGCTGTACATCGCCATCAGGCGTCCATACACTATCTATTCCTTGGATTCTTGCAGGTGCAAATAACTGTGCTAAAAATACTTTTACGTCTTGCGATCTTCTAATAACTCTTATCCTTAGCCCAAGTTTCTCACTAAGTGCTCTTCCAAGCTTTATTAGCATAGACTGTGGAATGCTATCACTTACCTCTATCACCACTATGACTATTGAATCCACATAGTAGCTCTTAAAATATGTTGCTTCACGTAAAAACTTATTGCTAGGATCTTCTTCAAGTTCTAATAGAGCCTTCATAATATCTACTTCATTTTGGCTATAAACCCCACTATCTATAAGCCTTTTACAACGCGGACATAACACGCCACTTTTAACACATATAATGTCCAGTGGTAGCCTCATTGTTTATATCTACCCCGTTTATTAAAGCACATTATACACCCTAATCCTTTCACTGTTATTAGCCGTTCAGCTTATAAATTTAAGACCTCTCCTTATATTTGTAACGCTGTAAAAAGGTGTTTAAGCTTATGCCTATAACAGATCCAGAGCTTATGAAGATAGTAGAGAGTAGGATACTTAATAAAAAGATATGTAGAGTATGTGGTGCTAAAAATCCGCCTACAGCAACCCGATGTAGAAGATGCAAAAGTAAGAATCTAAGACCTAAGAAAAAAGCACTAGCTGCAAAGAAGTAGCTGTGAAGGTGTATGAAAAACGTATACATTGAAGCATATAGCGAAGGCTATCGACACTCTTAAGAAGATAGGTATAGAGGGCATTATAATAGGCAGTACATGTCTGGATTTAACATTAAATAGAAGATCAATCGAAGGCGATATAGATCTTTTTGTAACGTCTGTAAGTCTTATAATAGAAGAGGAAAAAATATATAAGGCTGCAGAAGAGAACTCATGGACTATTGGCACAACATCTCTAGGTACTCCATCAATAACAATGAATATCTATGGAGAGGATATATCTGTAGATCTATATGAAAATGTAATGGATTTCTATATACCGATAGAGGCTATAGAGCTTTGTAAAAGAACAAGCACTATAAACAATGTGGAGGTAGCTTATATGGCATTAGAATGCTGGGTGGTTCTTAAAGCTCGAAGAGGTGCAGATCAAGATATGGCAATGTTATCGATAGTTAAGGATCTATACAATAAAAATGAAATTACATTAGATTTAAATCTAATGAAGAAAATTATAGATATATATGAAGAAGACTCGAAGTATATATATAATAGACTTAAAATGCTGGGGTTTTTCTAAAAGAGATTATAATATTTATATTCTATTTTCTTCATAATATTATACTCTATTTAACTTAACTGATTTCCCCTAGTTATTAAAATAAAATTCTTAGAACAAAACCCTGTAGTTGACACTGTCTTACTTTATTGAAGTAAAATAAATTTAGCTTATTAGTTCCTCTACAGCTTTTCTAATTATTGGATCTGCAATTATGTATTTATTGTTTGTCTTTTCAATAATTGATAGATTTATTAGGTGTTTAAAGTTTGTCGAGTATTCTATCATTTACTGTTCTACATTTGATATCTTCAAGTTTCTTCTTTATTTCACTCCAACTCCTTTCATTTGTCAATATATTCAAGAGAGTGTCGTATCCTTTACTTCTTCTATTCTTTAAAAATTTTCAATTTCTTGTTTAGCAGCATCAATAGCAATTCTAGTAATTTCATTTACATGTTCTACACAGAGATCTGCATTTATGTAGCAGTTTATAGTCAAATAGTGTAAAGCCGCCCTATAACTCCTTCAAAAACTCTAGCAATATTCTCGATTTTCAAGAAAAATAGATTCCTAAAACTCAGTCTACTTGCAGATGCAACATGTATATACCTTCCGTAGAGAGAGGAATCACTATTATCAATACCTATAAATTTGAAGAGAACACCTATTCCAGAACCTGTTAAGACCATCCTGATGTTCTCTAAATTGTTGTAGACATAAACAAAGAAATGTGTAAAGCTTACCCAAGTCACTTTTCTAAGCTCTTGTACTTCATTAAAAACAACAATAATTATCTTTCCAAGTTCAGATCCAATTCTATTCAGAGCTGTGAATGGCTATGCAAACTCTAGCTTCTTATCTCCTCTTCAGGTTACATCCACTGAAATTGGTGATATAGAGATGCTGATGCCCCACTAATAATTCGCAAAGCTTCTGCAATTCTCTTAGGCAGAGAAGCATACCCTTTATGAAATCCTTTAGAGATGCTCCAACAATATTCATAAGGTCTCTATATGTAGGATTGACGGATAACCTTGTATCTAAGTATATATAAGGATTGCCCAACATTCAAAGTAACATTGATAAGTTAAGGTAAAAACTTGTAAATATCTAAATATCTTGCTTTTATCAATGATAATATAAATTGGGATGCAACTCTAAAACATATCTAAACAGATAAGATTTCATGGATTATGTTAGGCCTTGATAACCCCATAGCACAGAGGATAAGAATTTAGCTCAATGTAGAAAGCTTTAAAAAGCAAGAATAGCGCTTATAGATACACAAAAGTATTTAAAGATGATTGCTTTAAGAAAACATATAACAAATATCTACATAAATAAACATTATTTAATAAATTATATAACAAACATATTCTCATTAGCAACATAAATTTGTTCTTAATTAATAAAATAGATAAATAGGTAGATAAATGGGCCCGCGGGGATTTGAACCCCGGACCTCCGCCTCGTCAGGGCGGCGTCCTACCAGACTAGACGACGGGCCCTCTAAAACCAGAAAGCTATACGAAACTACCTATTAAGTTTTATTGAAATACTTTTCCATATCTTTTGAATTAGTTTATAAATAAACATTTATTTCACTTTTATAGCTCTTAAGAGCTTCCATATAATCTTTAAATAACTAGCTAATTATACCAGATATATGCCTAAAACAAAGCAATAACTAGCTAAGCATTAACAGAAAGAAGCTTGTTTAATCTCTTTAATTAAAAAAAGAGCCTTTAGTTATAAAATTATTTGTAAATCCATGAAATATGGAGCCGGGGCCGGGATTCGAACCCGGGGAATAACGGGTCTCAACGGGCGGTAGCCGGAAACCACTGCAGCCCGCCGCCTTAGACCACTCGGCCACCCCGGCTTCAGTAATATGATGTTTTGTTTTAGGAGTAATAAGGTTATCGTTGTTTTAGTTTTATAGATGCCGCCGGGGGGATTTGAACCCCCGACCTCCCGGTATCTGCAAATTGCTTCTTCAGCCGGGCGCTCTCCCAAAGCTGAGCTACGGCGGCCTATATTTCCTCATTAGGTTTTTACCTTTATAACTTTTAATTAAAATTGTTTTTGTCTATCCTATAAAATCTTTTGTCTCAATTTTCACTGGTATATATGTATCTGCTAGAAAATAAAGCCCTTTACCTGTTAAAGCTTCTATTTCAAGTTTGCTTTGTTTTTCTAGAAATATATTTATTTCTTTTATCCATCCCTCTGTTTTAAACCATTCATAGTTTAAAAGCTCTTGAGCTCTTTTTAAATCTGTTTTCTTTGCTTTTATAATAAAGTTTCTCCTCTCTCCTTCAGATAAATATGGCTTCTTGCCTCTTTGCCTATCCCCAAAGATATCACTCATACTAACACCTAGAAACTTTGCTTTTGGTGTAGCAAGTCTTTCAGATTCATATGATAGTGTAATAGATCCAATTCTAAATACGCTATATATATACCATCCATATGGATCGGCATCTGTAAGTATATAGACAGGTAAATTTAGCTCCTCGTTCAATCTCCTAACAAATCTTCTAGTAGCTCTATCGGGTTGCCCAGCACTTGTTATCAATATAGCTTTATATTTTCTCCAAAAACCAGCTCTATGTAGTTGTTGAAACACAGCATCTTTCTCTACAATTAAAACAAACTCAGCATTAACATCTATAAACTCTATCAAGTCTGGTGTAGGCTCTATAGAATATGCACCATGACCCATTTTACTGAGGTCTATAACATCATCACCTGATCTAATTCTCATATCACCTACAACCTTGCCCTTCTCCTTACTAAGTATCAACATCTCCTCCCTAAGTAGATTAACATACACCTCAATATCTCTCAAAACAGAATCGCTTTCTTTTTGCTCATCCCACGTATTCTCCTCTCCAACTCTACCCCTATGATCTCTATATCTTATACTATGTTTCCCACGATAAAATAGGTCTCTTATCGTTGGATACTCGTTATTTACAAGAGCCTCGTATATAATTTTAGCCATTAGCATAGTCTGCATAAATTTTCTGGATTCCTTTACATCAATAAAACTTCTTTCAAAAGTTGAAGAACCTAAAAGCAAAAGCCCTTTCTCGACATCATATACAGTATTCGACAATGTTCTTTTAGGTATTATAAGTCTAGGTTCCTCACCATCAAGTATAGCTTTAGCTATCTTCTCAAACGATTCTCTAACCCTCTCAGCAGCCAGCTGTCTAGCCTTAATGTCAACTGATGATGCAAGCCTTCTTCCAGTTTCATCCATATAAACCACCTATATTTACTCAATAGATAAAACTATATCCCTTGGAGAAGATATTTCCTTGATATGATCTCCAAACCTCTTCTTTACAAGGTCAAACAATTTATCCTCTATAACCTTTGGATCTATAGATTCCGGATTTGACTTTAGAAATACTGCTAATGCTGAAGATACCTCAGGTATATATTTGATTACTGTAATAGCTTTTCTCATATATTCCTCCTCCCTCTGTTTTCTAGCTAAATAAAGCTTCAAAGACCTTGCAACACTTCTTACACCCTCTTCAATCTCATGCTCAATTATAGGCACCTCCGCTATACTCTCTTTACCAACACCTTTATATGGTATTTTTGTTCCACAAATATGTATAAGAATAGCTATAGGTGCTGGAAATGTTATTTCATAATAACTCCAATCTATATTCTCCGATATAACCTTCCAAGAAACATCGCTTTTCTCATCATATAGAAGCGGTATCTTGTTAGCAAATCTTAAAAGTTGAGGTTGTCCCAAAGGCTCTATAGAACCACCATATGCTATACCAACTTCAATAATTATTGCATGCCCCTCATAAACCACAGGCTTCATTGTTATAGCATCAACAAACTCAGGCTTTAAAATACTACTAAGACCTATCTTTATTAAATCTGCCCCTATAGGAGATAGATGCTCAGCTCTAGGCTTTCTAAATTCGTTGTACTCCTTTAATGCCTTAGCTAAAAACTCTAACTCATCCTTAGACAACTCTCTAGGGTTCTTCATAGGATCAAAACCATAGCTTTGCAAAAACCTTTCAGAAGTTACCCTCCCAACACCTTGAAACTCATCAGCTATAAAATCCAATAGTGTCTGAGCCTTTGTTTCACTTATCATCGCCTTCAACATCTCTATATCAATGCCATGTGGATGAGGCTTTACCTCTCTAGGTGGTGGAGGTAATTTGTCTACAGCTCTTGAATATGCATATATCTCCCCATCAGGTGTTTTAAGAACTATATTAGCATATGGAGTAATAATAGCTGTTCTCTTAATATAGTCTATTATCTTCTGCTTAGCTCTACCCCAATCACCTTCAACAGCAATCTTTACTATGGTTCCATGCCATCCAGAAATATTGTTCCAGACACTTCTTTGGAGTATTATAGGTTTATTCTCCTTTACATCAATCGATATTCTATAAGAATACACCTTCTTAGAACCAATAGTTGCAGAAACTATTTCAGCAGGTTCACCAACTGTTATTTGTCCATAGAGAACAACCATTTTTGCACCAAGACCAAAAAGCCCACGGGTTTGCCTTAAGACATACTTTGAGCTAAATAGAACCCTTCCAAAAGCTTCAGCTATATATCTTTCTGGTATTCCTATACCATTATCTTTAACAGTTATTCTATAAACCATAGGTTTATAATCATCTCTCTCAATAGATACCTCTATATTTGGTAAGATTCCATGGGCATCTGTAGCATCTAAAGCATTCTCCACTAACTCTCTTACAGACTGATAGAGAGCTCTAACTGGATTGGCAAATCCTGCTAGCTCTTTATTTCTATAGAAAAACTCTGCAGGGCTTATAGCTTTAAACTTCTCTATAGTACTCATTCTTCCTCAGCACTCACTACTAAAAACATATTCTTTGGTGTAACTAATAAGCAATATGCTTAAATATAAATTTTTATAGAATTGACTATGTAAATAGAACACCATATGCTATTATAGGTATAAGAATAGTTGCATCACCATAGACTACAACACACCTTGCACCCTCTTTAACCTTACCCCACGTAATAGCCTCTTTAGGTCTAGCACCACTTAATGAACCATCCCATTCAACAGCTGTTGTCACATAAACTGCATAGTCTAGCCCTCCATGAAACTGTGCCCACCATAATGTATGATGCTTACTTATACCACCACCTATTATCAATGCTCCCATACATTTAGATCTAAAAGCGATATCTGCAAGTTCACTTTCATCTCTAAATACATCTATAGAAATCTTATTAAACTGTGTAAATGTAAACAATGCAGTTCCAAAAGCACCATCAAGAAACCCTGGAACATATATAGGTATGCCATTGCTACTTGCTACCCTAAGTATAGAGTTTTCATCCTCTACCTGCTTTCCTATCTCCCATAAAATATCCCTAATACTATAGGATTTATCGAAGCCATATCTATTAATGAGGTCTTTTAAAACATTATGAACAATCTTTTCAATTATAGGACCATAATCCTTAATAGGTATAAACACATTACCTAATCTATGTATACCTTCTTTATAGAGTTGTACATCATCTGAATCGAAAAATCCTTTTAGATACTTTCCACCAAAACTTCTTGCAATATCATGGTCTATAGTACCACATGTTGTTATAACCACATTGAATATCTTTTCTTTAAGTAGTTGTGATATAATTCCTCTAACCCCTGTTGCAACTATATTGCCTGTAAAAGATATTATCCTGGTATCACAACTGTTTTTAAATTCCTTGATAACTTTTATTGCCTCATAAACATGCGAAGCCATAAACCCATGTATAGAGCCGTAAAGCTCTATTAAATCCTTTACATTCATATCCTTAGACAGCTTTGCATCAATAACAAAATCACTCACATTCCTTCACCAAAAACTCTACAAGTTTGTTAAGAGGTATCTCAAATTGTTTCCAATGTTCCATATCTTTAATTATGGCAGCACCTTTTTCCAGCTCTTTTCTACCAATTATAACTGTGTAGCTAAACCCTTGTTTAGATGCATACTCGAGCCATCTACCTAACTTTTGAGTTGATGATACTATCTCCATTTGGGTAACAATACCATGTCTTCTAATATCTCTCACATTAGAATAAACCTCGCTAAATATTAAGGGGTCTTTTACCAAAAGCAATAATAATACCTTTCTTCTATTAGAAACTATATTCTCACCTCTTTGTGCTGTCAACGCCAACATTGTTCTTTCAACCCCTATTGCAAACCCTGTACTTGAAAGCTCTTCACCACCATATACAGTTGTTAGATTATCGTATCTACCACCCCCAGCTATACTTATATTTAGTGGAGATGCCATTACCTCAAATATTATACCAGTATAGTATGCTATTCCTCTAGCAAAAGCCGGGTTTAAGACAACCTTAGCTCCAATAGACTTTACATAATCTATATAATTAATAAGATTATCAATATGGGTCTTAAACTCTTTGTATATGCCTTCAGATTCTAGAATATTAACCAATGTTTGTATATCATTTAAATCTCTGTTTTTAGCAATCTCCCTTATTATTCTAGCACCTTTTGCCGAACCTCTAGCCTCAAATATCTCAGCTGCTTCATTAAATAGCCCTTTATCTAATAGATGCAAGAGTCTCTCTATATAGTCTTCGCTAAGATTTGAATGCATTGCAAGATCTCTAAATATCGCTACGTTGTTAACCTTATACTTTCTATCCGTTAAACCTATTCTATCATAGAATTCCTCTAGAATCTCTATCAACTCGATATCATAGCTTATATCATCAGCTCCCAAAATCTCTACACCAGCTTGTGTAAATTCTCTATATCTACCTAGCTGAGGTTCATCATATCTAAATACATTTGCTATATAGAAAAGTCTTATAGGTTTTGGCCATGCTTTTAATTCTTTTAAATAGATTCTTATAACACTTGGTGTAACCTCTGGTCTTAAAGCTACCTCTCTCTCCCCTTTATCTTTAAAAACATACATAGATTCTCTAATCTCCTCTCCAGATTTAATTGCAAAAAGCTTAAAGCTTTCAACTGTTGGAGTTCTTATCTCTCTATAGCCAAAGGACTCTACAACCTCTTTAAATGTTTCGCATATCCATGAGAGAGTCTCGCTTTCAGGTGGTATATAGTCTCTAAATCCTCTTATAGGTTCATAAAGCTCTTTCATTATACATCTCCCTTCTCTCTATTTTTGGAAAAATCATTTTACTAACCTCATAGTATGTAACATCACCATGCATATCAACCACAGCTATTAAAAATCTATAACCCTGTTTAATAGCTCTATCAACAATGTTATAAAGGTCTATAGCTTTAATCGTTGAATCCTCGTCCATTACATATACAAGAGTGTTTTCACTTGTTATAATAAGCTCATTATCAGTTTCCCCAAAGGCTATCTTCTTACCACGTTTTATAAGATCCTGGACAACAAAGAATAGCGTTGAATATATTGGTTTATCAAAACATTCAATCAATTTAGATATATCAACTATTCTCCCATTGTCATCAACTATATCAGCCATTTTCTTATTTAAAAGATATAGCGCTATAGTTGGGTTTACCTCTCCACCCTCTACAATACCAAATCGCTCTTGCAATTCAACCGAAGCTTTTTCAATATAAATTCTACAGTTAACTATTGTAAGTAAAGCTTTACCTACACTCAAAATACATATACCTGGCTACATTATTATCGTTATTGAGATTTTTAAAGTTTCTAGCTACTTTATTTTATAACCTTCACCATCTTTATCGCTATAGACTACATAAGTTTATATCTATAAAAGGGAATAGCTATGATATGCTGTGGTGTTGCTAATGGATTTTAAATATCCTCTTAAAGTAAAGGCTGTAGAGTGGATTGATGGAAAAGTTAAATGGATTAACACCAATGCTCTACCATATGAAGAACTATATGAGGAAAGCTCAGACTATGAAAGAATAGCTAGAGCTATAGAGTCTATGGAGATTAGAGGTGCTCCAGCTATAGGTGTTGCAGCTGCATTAGCTATAGCAGCAACTATTTTAAATAGCTCTATAAACAGTGTTGAAGGTCTTCAAAATCTAGCTTTAAAAGCTATAGACAGGCTTAGAAAAACAAGACCTACAGCATATAATTTATTCTGGGCTTTAGATAGAATTAAAGAGGTTGTTTTAGGGAAAAGCCATCTAGATGTAGAAAGCTATAGAAAAGCGATTGCTGATGAGGCTTTGAAGATATATTATGAAGACATTGAGACAAATATTAAGATTGGTGAAGTAGGGGAAAAGCTTATAGAAGATGGAGACACCATACTTACCCACTGCAATGCAGGTGCTTTAGCAACAGCTGCATTTGGTACTGCTCTATCAATTATAAGAGTTGCATGGTATAAAGGTAAAAAGATAGATGTCATTGCCACAGAAACTAGACCTATGTTACAAGGTGCTAGGTTAACTGTATGGGAGCTTGTTAAAGAAGGTATACCTGTTAAGCTAATAACGGATAATATGGTTGGATATATTATGTATAAAAAACTTGTTGATAAGGTTATTGTTGGTGCTGATAGGATTCTTGGTGATGGCCATGTAATTAATAAGATAGGTACATATACAATAGCTATTGCAGCTAAAAGACATAATATACCATTCTATGTAGCTGCACCTACCTCTACATTCGATCTTAGATCAAAGATAGAAGACATTGTTATAGAGGAACGTAGTGCTGATGAAGTGAAGCGTATACTTGGTAAAATGTCTATAACTTTAGATAGTGTTGATGTATTTAACCCATCATTCGATATAACACCTCCCGACCTTGTGTCAGGTATTGTTACAGAGAGAGGTGTTATAGAACCTCCATTCGATAAAAATATAAGAGGTATGTTAAAGAACATCTAGAAGCGTTTAACAGTTTTTATAATATTTAAAGCTTTATCAACATTTTCCTCTATAACTGTCCCTGTTACAATAATATCTGCACCTGCTTTTATTGCCTCATAAGCCTTTTCAGAGTCTTTTATACCTCCTCCAACTATTAGTATAGCATCATCTATAGAGTTCTTAACCATCTTAATAAAATGTGGTGGAATAGGCTGCAATGCACCTGAACCTGCTTCAAGATATATAAACTTCATCCCCATATACTTTGCGGCTAAAGCATATGCAACACCTATCTCAGGTTTCATTAAGGGTATGGTTCTAGCTCTCCCCATGATACTTACAGCACTTGGCCAATCACCTACAATTATATAGCCTGTTGGAAGAACCTCTAACCCAAATCTCTTAATCAATGGAGCAGCATATACCTGTGCCCCTACTATGAAATAAGGATCATCTGAATTAAGTAGAGAGATAAACAACACCGCATCTGCATATGGTGAAAGCCCTGCTACACTACCTGGAAATAGTATCGATGGTTTATTAAATTCATCTACTATTTTAACAATATTTGTAACATCATCACTAAACACCTGAAGACTTCCACCAATTAATATAGCATCTGTTCCAGCATCAATAACCATGCCGAGGATCTTTCTAAGCTTTTCAACATCTAAAACCTTCTCAGGGTCAACTAAAGAGAAGTGAAGCTTTGACCCTCTATCAACTTCACCTTTTATATAGCTATATACCTTACCTCTCCATCTCAATATAACATCCCATATTATAGTTTATAGAAAGAGTTTTAGAATTTAACCTTTAAGAATTTTTCTTAATTTAAAAGACATTCCCTGGAAAACAATTTCATAGACTATAGATGTAAACATATTGTTATCAAGCTCTATATAACTTAATTTATTTAGTTTTTCAGCAATAGCAAATCCGATGACATGATAACAAGGATAATCTCTTTTTCTTCCAATGAAATTTATAATAAAATCGCTACATGTGCATATCCTACATGGAGATACAAGGTAGTCTTTATTAATACCTTTAAAGACATATACCTTTAACCCTGTATCTCTATTAATTAAGACTAGAAACCTCTTCATATTAATAGCTTCTAAAAGCTTTTCATAACTTAGAAAATGATTTATCACTTCATCACTGCAAAGCATTGTTGCTTCCATAGTTCCACAAAAACAATATTCTCTATAGTTTATATTTAGAGAATACTTGATGTAAGCTTAATAAACCTATATATTCACTTAATACTATCGAGGTTATAGAGATGTCTTCATCAAGAAGACGTAGACAAGGACCTTCGATAGCAAGTTATGTTGGATTGGTTAGATTCTACGAAGAGTTAGAAGAGGTCATAAAGATCAATCCATATATTATAATAACACTAGCTATAGTTACATCAATAACAATAATTTTACTTAGAATATTTACACCAATACCCTAACCCAAACTTTATAATACAAAGATATATAGCCTGGATAAACCAGTCACTTCTTAGGGATCCGACCCATAGGCTGCTACGGCAAACCATGCTGAGGAAACACCGTCCTCCGTATGGATCTGGAGCCCCGCAAGGGGCTAGGGTAATACCCTAGGCTCTGGCACAGAAACGATATATCCACAAATCAATGAGGATGATGCAGAGAGACTCCTTGGGTAACCGAGGAGTAGAAAACCTGCTGACGAGATTTGTGGGAGTAGTGAAACGGCTAGCCTCCAGGGAGTAAGGATCACCCGATGAAATCTCCATATAATGGGTGGATAACCGCTCTAGCCAAATGCAGCCATATACAGAAGACGGGTTATTATGGGTCGGATCCCTCTATATCTATAGCTATCTTCTAGAAGAACCAGAGGGGTTAGTAATACTCTAGATTAATAATACTATCCAATTACTTTTCTGTTAAATAAGCCCCGAACCCCTTATTTTCACATAGAAATTGAAGTAGCTGATATATCTATAATGTTTGTATAAAGATATTTTTATAGGTATTAAGACTGTAAGATCCCTAAGTATATCCTGTATTTAGATATAGAATCTTTAAGTAGATTTTAAGTAGATGATTTGAAAACATGATGCATGTGAAGCTAAGGGGTCGCTAGGTATATTATATAAAATGATTGACAAATAGAAATAAATCTCACTTTAAATTTCTCTATAATATGTGGGATTAAAGTGTTCTCTACAGGAACCAAAGGGGTTCAATAATTCGGCTAACATCATATAACTCTATATACTTAGATGGAGATCTCCATGTTTTTTCCTTGCCATATCTAGACAAAGGTTTGATGAGATGTTTTTGTGTTCTTGGTGGTGGAAGATATAATCTATGTTCAACATTTCTAAAAATAGGTTTACATTCTAACTCAGGGTTGATTATTTTTACATTGCATTCTCTACATCTATAGCCTTTTCCCCAACCTATCTTCTCCATTCTCTTTTTACATATTGGACATTTAGGTGCTCTACATATATACCTAGTTATGGTATTTAAGATCTGCATTTTTTCGACATGGAATACCATATTCTTTCCCCATGGCTTTACATGTCCCTGTACAATCAATTCATCTCCTATATATAGATTTAATGCTATATCTGTTAAGGTAGAAGGTTTAAAGAAGGCAAGATCTATAGAACCTGAAGAGTCATATGCTTTAACAATAACAGCTCCACCTGAAATTGCCTCAGGTTTTGAAGCAATAACTATATGGAGTTTAGCTGTTGTATACATTCTCAAATCCTCTATATTTCTATGGATAGCATGCGAATCTGTTCCCTGGTTACTTCTAAATATAGTCCAAGCTGTAATTGGTTCACATACCCTAATAGTATTTAAGGCCATTTTTACAGATTCAGGAAATTCGCCTCTTACACCATAGAGTATTGGATCCGTTCCATGAGACTCTATTAAAATCCTCCCACTTTCGCTATCTATATTGTTAAAAGTGCTATTCTTCATCTGTTCATCGAATTTTTTAACAGATTCTCTATCTATACATCTCTCTTTTTCATATAGCTCCTTAGATCTATATGTAAGCATCTCATATGTATAGTCATCTTCAGTCAGAAACCATCCAATTGCAGCAGAAGCTCCTACAACTCCACGAGATCTAAATACATTACCTAGAATTATGTTTCTATGTCTTAAAAGCTTCTCTATTACTATAGATGGTAGTAATACATCTGTTAAAGCCTTTATATATATAGATTTCAATATTAAAGGAATAGAATTTAATATAAACACAACTCCAGGTTCAGTATCATGATCTGTTAAAGATCTGCTGAACTTTGCTATTTTGTCTAGATATTCTATAAGAATTTTCTCAGAATATTCAACAATATTATAAATCTTACCACATTCTATAGCAATTCTTAGAGATACTGCACCATTTCCACGGGTTTTCCACGGTATAGAAGGATTTAACCTAACAAGATTTGGATAATCAATTAATTTTATCTTATACATATTATTTAAACTATGTAATAGATATGTTGCTGCATGTGTTGTACATCCATAGTTTTGTGCATCAAAATCATCTATTCCTATATGAACTATACACAAATCATTGTTTAGATTCATCCATATACCTGACAACATAATAGTATATTGATTATTTCTATTACTTGTTATAGTTTATATTACTAGACTTTGTATTTGTAGATACTACAACCATTGTTATAGTTGATCTCACTTTTGGAAGCTTCCTTATTTTTGTAGATATCACATCCTTTAGCTCTTCAACTGTATTTGCTTCAATTCTTGCATATAGATCATATACACCATAGACTATATATGCCTCTCTCACACCTTCAATATTTTTTACCTGATTTAGCACCTCTTCCTCAGCTCCTACATCAGTATTTATAAGGACAAGAGCCTCAGGCATAATAGCTATCACCTCAAAGCATAATGTATGTAAGGTGTATAAAAACTTACTTGATCTATAGCATAGTCCTAGGTATCTTTAAAATACATGTCTTTTAAGCAAACGCTAAATGCCTCAATAAAACAGATGATAGTTGATTTTAGATTTATTACATCTATTCAATTTTAGCTCAGATTATCTGGAAATACTATAATAAAATATACAAACCTATAAACATCTTTATAATTTCCTATCTTATAGAATAATGTTTTTAGTTAAATAAATACAATGTTATTATTCAAATCATCATGATGCCATGCTTTAAATATTTTATGACTTATAATTTTCATCGATTAAATCATAAATTAATGGTTACCTATCTAAGTTACTTCATTTTCTGAATATAAATTAGCCTATCGGCTCTCTATAATCTATAGCTTTAAATAGTATGGTATTGAATTTCTCAAAGATACTAGAAGATAGGTGTGATTTGAAAGAGGTAGTGCTATAGAAGCATTAAGGGGGATCATAAATTTTTAGAGTGAAGATATTGTAGCTAGAAGAGTCAAGCTAATTAAGCAATTAAGCTAGTGAATACTTTACTATACTGAAGTAATAGGAGTTTTATAAAGATGGATATCATGTTAAGATTAATGATTTTAACTAAAAGTGAAGATGATCCAGAACATTGTACAGCTGAGCGCTTAATTAGAAGAGGAAAGGCTAGGAGGATAGGTAGAATAAATGAAATACCTAAATGCAGTATAGTTTTAAATCCATATGCATATAGCTATTTGAAGCAATTTGATAGGATATGGATTGAAAGATGTGGATTAGTAGCAGTTGATGTATCATGGAAAGAAGGTATAAAGTTTTTAAAAAATATTAAAAGAGGTCAGCAGAGGGTTTTGCCGATATTTATAGCTGCAAATCCTATAAACTATGGAAAGCCATTTAAACTAAGCACAGCAGAAGCATTAGCAGCGGCACTTCTAATTACAGGATATACTAATGAGGCAAAAGATATTTTAGAAGAATTCAAATGGGGTTTACAATTCATTGAAATAAATAAAGATAGACTTTACAGGTATATAAATGCTTTAACAGATGAAGATATTGATAAAGTACAGGTTGAGATGTTTAACATAAGAATAGAATATAACAGAAAACTAATAGAAATTCTTCACCAGATAATGCTTAATGAAAAATAATATCCAAGGAATCTCCTCATCAAATATATTAATGATTAACAATAAATTTAACAATGTATACTAGAATAAAGCAGTAAGCTTATAGAAGAAGATTTATTAAACCTTACCACATATAGTTTATATTACAAGCCGTTAAGGGCCCGTCGTCTAGTCTGGTAGGACGCCGCCCTCACAAGGCGGAGGTCCGGGGTTCAAATCCCCGCGGGCCCATTAACAAAGACTATTAGATGATGATCGACGCAGGCCTGTGAAGTAAATATGACGGGATCCCTTTGGCTGATTTTAATCTTATAACATAATTGAAGAATATTTTTAAATCTGTTAAAGCTTATTAACTTTTACCAACATCTATAGATACGTAATTATTGTTTGTGGGCCGGTAGCTCAGCCTGGAAGAGCGCTCGGTTGGCATCCGAGAGGTCCCGGGTTCAAATCCCGGCCGGTCCACCAAATATATTAATCCGATAAATTTCGTATGATAAACATATAGATTATAAATATTTGACTGTTTTAATAATGCAATTATTTCAGTAGGGTCTCTCTTTAAGTTTTATGTTAATATTAAGTATAGATTAAGGTTGCAGAAATGGATATGAACATGTTTAACGCTGTTCAAAATAAAGGTAGGGTTGAGTTATTAGTTGCATACCTTATGAAGGATACAGGTATTATTGAATATATCTCTATAGGGAGTATAGAGTTTAAAATAGCGGTTCAGAAGTTTGTATATCTACTTCAAGTTGTTGGTGGTCTTGATCTAGGGTTTAAATTTGAATGGCTTTCTATGGGTCCTTACTCAAAGGGTTTGCAAAACTATTATCAGAAAATATCGAGGGTCTTAACAAATAACTTGAATAGAGTTGAAGAGTTGAATCATTTTGAACAAAATGCTTTAGAGGCTGTTAAGAAGTTGCTTTTTGGTGTAAAGGATCAAATAGCTAAGTTAGATGTTAAAACACTTGAAATTGTAGCTAGTCTTATAATGTTATGTAGAGATGTTTATCCTAAGCCACTCGATCCTGTTGAAGAGCTTATTAAACGAAAGAAGTTATTTAAAGAGGATGTTTTAAGGATTTGGGAAGTTATAGATAAATTCGGTATTTGTATATAAAGGTATTACCTCGGAAAAACAATTTTTAATTAAGTGCTTTAGTGAGGCTATAAAACAATGCCTAACTCTAAAGAGATCTCAAGGCTTTATAGTGGTGTTAAAAGGATATATGATGAGGTTCATGGATATATAGAGCTTAGTGAGATTGAATTAAAAGTTATTGATTCATCTATTTTTCAAAGATTGAGATTTGTAAAACAACTTGCAGCTGCTTGGTATGTATATCCAGGTGCTACACATACAAGGTTTAGTCATAGTCTTGGTGCAATGCATATAATGGGTTTAATTGCATCGAGACTAGCTAGTCTAGGTTATATATATAGCTATGATGATGTACAGTTGCTTAGATTAGCGGCACTTCTACATGATGTTGGTCATACACCATTTAGCCACGCTATAGAGCCTTTCTATAGATACAAACTATATATTGGCCATGAAGATCTTTCAAAAATTGTGATATTGGAAAATAGTGATATTAAAGAGATACTGAGTAGCTATGGATATGACCCAAAAACTATTGTAGCAATTTTAGAAGGCAGACATAAAGAACCTTTGTATAACCAGCTTCTTTCAAGCGATTTAGATGTAGATAGAATGGATTATTTAATAAGGGATGCATTGCACACTGGTGTAACATATGGTTCTATAGATTTACATAGAATAATAGCAACACTTGTTGTAGATGGTGAAGGTAATCTAGCAATACTTGATAAAGGTATAGATGCCCTTGAGAATTTCTACCTTGCTCGAATGCATATGTATAAAGCTGTTTATTACCATAAAACCTTAGTTGGTTATGAAATGTTACTTAGAAAGATATATGAATACATGAATGAATGTGTTGAAGATACACTTTTACCAAAATCTAAAGAAGATATAGTGAAAATAGCTAGGTCCGGAGAAATAGCTCTATGGCATGATGACTGGTTTATAGGAATGATGATAAATATGTATAGAGAAGGTAAACATAGTGAGTTAAAGGAGCTTATAGAGGCGTTCTTCTTTAGAAAAGGATACAAGGTAGTAATAGATAGATCGAGGTTCGATTTCTATCCTCTTGATCTAGATATGGATAGAGATATAATGGCTTTACAGAAGATTATGAATAAGATAAAAGATAAAGTTAAAACACATCAAATAGCATTCTTTGTTGACGATATAAAGATTCTTGATGAAGATCCGCATATTTCTCCAAGAATTATTATTGATGGAAAAGCATCTATACCAATTACAGATATTGAAAACAGCATTATAAGGAATATTCCTAGAAGATACCATATAAAGAGGTTATATGTCATAAGCAATAAGTGGCAAGAGTTAAAGGAATATCTTACAGCAAAGGGTTTTATGAATGCTTAAATTAATAGGCTTAGGTTTATCAATAGATCTTCTACCAATTGGAAATCTACTGAAGCTTCTAAAGTGTGATAAAATTCTGCTTGATAGATACACAAGTATATGGTTTTCAAATAATTTAGATATTTCTGAAATATTTAAGGTATATGGAATAGAGGTCATATATGCTAGTAGAAAGGATCTCGAAGGAGAAAACATAGATAATATAGTAGAAGAGGCTAAAGATAAAGATCTATGTATAGCTGTTCCAGGGGATCCATTAATAGCTACAACACATTCTGCAATAGCTATAGAAGCTTTAAAGAAAGGGGTTTTAGTGGAAATTTCACCTGCATCATCTATATTAAATGTTGGTATATCAATGTCATGTCTTCAAATTTATAGATTCGGTAAAATAGCTACAGTAGTTAAGCCAAAGAATGGTATAGAATACGAATATCCTCTTCAAATCGTAAAGCTAAATAGATCGCTAGATCTCCATACAATGCTACTTCTAGAAATGGATGTAGAAAAGAATTACTTTATGACACCAAAAGAAGCTGTTGAAACACTTATTAATATACAGAAAAGATGGGGAGAAGAAATAATAACTCCTAATGATATAGTTATAGTGCTACAAGCTATTACAAGTAGTAAAGGTAAAGCATACAAAATAACTGTGAATGATATATTAAAAGAAGTTATAGAATTCAAAGAACCGCCATACACAATAATAATACCAGCAAGAAAACTACACCCAATAGAAAAAGAATGCTTAGACAATATAGAGAAACTAAGCTATACATCCTATATCAAGTATATAGATATTAGTAAGCTATTAGAGAACATTTCTAAATAACTAAAATACTAAACATCAAACTAGAACATAAAATATATTCAAATAATTAACAAATACATCATCGATTTAATAACTTGTGCATCAAAACCACTTATATACCTAAAATGTAAAACAATATTAAGAGCCGCGGTAGCTCAGCCTGGTGGAGCGCCGCCCTGGTAAGGCGGAGGTCCCGGGTTCAAATCCCGGCCGCGGCTCCATATCTAATATAGTCTCTCATTAATACTTTCATATTGAATTAAAAGTTCTTGAAGTAGATATGAGTAACTTAATAGCTTTTATGCCAAGGAGAATTGAAATAGTTAATAAAATTGATGAGAAAATAGATAAAGAGTCTCAAGAAATTTTTAAGGATTATTGTATCGAAGGGCGATGTATCAAGGGAAAGGCAATTAAAGCTCTTATAATGAGACCATAGAGAGGATGATAGATTATGCACAATATTTAGAACAGCATTTATCAGAAGTTCTATAGCTTGTAAAAATATAAAAGAGTAAATCCTTTAAAGAGAGGATTATATTTAAGAGTTTTTAAGATAGTTAAATGAGAATTTGTAAAACAGCTTTAAAGTTGAATAATAATAAATAAGTATATTATTTTTGGAGATTCAGAAATGATATTATGTTTATGATGTGGGTAAAATGGACCCTTGTGATAGATTGGCAAAATATTTAACTACATTTAAAGAGAGTCTAAAGACATTGAAAATCATAGATGCATCATCATCTAAGATTGTAGACATTGCTTTAAGCTATTTTATGGACTCTAGATATTATTTTGAGAAGAGGGACTGTATAACAGGATTAGTAACAATATCATATGCGGAAGGCATGCTAGATGCTCTTAAATCATTAAATATTATTGAATGGAGCTGGCAAAAACCTAAAGAGAGAATAATTTTAGCTGCAGGCTCCTTTGACATTATTCATCCTGGTCATATAGAATTTCTTAAATGGGCCTCTTCATTGGGTGATAAACTATATGTTGTTGTGTCAAGGGATGAAAACTATAGAAGGTTTAAGGAATCCAATCCTGTTTTTAAAGAGGATGAAAGATTATATATAGTAAATTCTATACGTTACATCTATAAAGCTTTTCTAGGTTCTATTGAAGATATCATGGAATCTGTTGAAAGAGTTAAACCTGATGCTATAGCATTGGGATATGATCAACTAAAGAATATCGATTTTAGTAAAGAAATCAATGTAAGAGGATTAAATACCGAGATTATTAGGATGAACAATAGAATCGGTGTGTATTCATCCTCAAATATAAAGAATAGAATTTGTAGTGAATGGTGTAAATAAAGAATCCTACATCTCAACATTGCATTAAACATGATAAAGAAGATCATAGATATATTATCTTAAATATCATTAAAATTCTTTTGCCATTCATATTTAATCACAACAGAGTTGCATTTGTAAAATGATACTCTTAAGTCTTTAAGAACCCTATTCTTTAAGATGAGAGAAGGTTGATAATAAGAGATGGTTTTAAAATCAAAAGCTTTATCTTTAAAAGTATTTGTACCATATCTAAAAATCTGTTATTTAATGCAGAGATTATATATTGTATGCTAAGGTATAGGAATCTAGTAGATTTGGTGTTAATACTTTTATATCTCCCAATCCAAGTCTTCTTTTGCTATTCCTCACTATCTCATTAGCAAAACTCTGTATAGAGTTCTTTTCACCATGTACAAGTACTATTGTTGAAGGTTTTGGCTCTGTGTACTTTAGATATTCTAGCAACTGGTATTTATCTGAATGTCCAGAGAACCCTTCTATTGAATATACCTGCATCTTTATTCTAACTACCTCAACTTTGCCTCTTTCATTAACAAATGCTACTTCTCTAGAACCATCCTTTACCCTTCTACCTAATGTTCCCTCAACTTGATAACTGACAAAGACAAGACTGTTACTAGGATTGGGTGCCATAAGCTTGAAGTATTCAACAGCGGGGCCTCCAGTTAGCATACCTGATGTAGCTATTATTATAGCTGGTTCTTGGCTTTCTACAATTTCTGTTCTTGGCTCTCTACCCTCTAGCCTTATAAAGGTATCGAAATCAAATGGATTTTCATTATTTTTAATTCTTCTTCCTAAATCTCTAGATAGAAGCTCTGGATATGCTGTATGTATGGCTGTAACCTCATGTATCATACCCTCTATGTATACAGGCATCTTTGGAATCTTTCCTAACCTCATTGCATCAGCTAATATCAGCATTACCTCTTGTGCTCTTCCAACACTTAGGCTAGGTATCAACACTTTTCCTTTTCTCTCATATGTATCTAACACAATTTTTAATAGCTCATCTTCAGCTTCTTCACGTTTAGGTTGCTCTGTAGCGCCATAGGTGCTTTCCATAATAATTGTATCTACCCTTGGAAACTCATGATCTGCTCTCTCTAAAAGTTTTGTTCTGCCAAACTTAAAGTCTCCTGTATAGACAATGTTGTGAAAACCGTTGCCTATATGAAGATGAGCTATAGCAGAGCCTAGTATATGTCCAGCATTATATAGCGTTAACCTTATATCAGGTGCAATATCTGTTACAACACCATACTTTAGTGTTATTGTATGGAGAAGCATCTTTTCAACATCTCTTAATGTAAATGGTGGTTCTGACCCTTCTCTTTCACTTATTTCTAGATAATCCTTTAGCAAAAGCACCATAAGATCTCTTGTAGCATCTGTTGTGTAAACTGCGCCTCTAAATCCGTATTTAAATAGATATGGAACTAAACCAGCATGGTCTAAATGAGCATGTGTGACTATTACAGCATCAATATCCTCTGGATCTATATTAAGAAGATCTATTCTTGGGAATGCATTTGTTGATGTCCCTCTTCCTGGATTTAGCCCAAAATCAAGTAGAATCTTACTCTCAGCAGTCTCTAATAATATTGCAGATCTACCAACCTCTTGAGCAGCTCCTAAAAATGTGATCCTAACATAATTACTGCCATTCTTAGCTAATAAAACATCTCTATGTATGGCCTCTCCTAATTCTCTAAGAAATTTCAGTCTATAGCCGCTCTCTGCAAGATATCCCATCATAATCTCTTCATATATTTTGGATCTCATTGGGGGTGAACGGATTATTCTTGGCCTCCAACCTGTTGATACAAGAATCTGGTTAGCTTTATCTTCTATTAACTGAGGGTTCTTAGCCTTTATAACAACCTCTCCTAATACATCATCTATCTCTATGGATTCTATACCTGCTTCAGATGATGCTAAACTTTTAATATATTCCTTAACCTCCTCAACAGGCTTTCTTACAGACGGATCTGTTCTTATAACTATACGCTTCTTTATGGTTTTAGCTATTTGCGATAATATTTCTCCTTGCTGTAAAAGAAACTCTGGGTTTCTTACATATATGGCTATCTCAGGTCCTTCGAATTCTAGTCTAGTTAGTTGTGCTGATGGCGGTATCATTTTAAATATTACAGATCTTATATAAGAGAGATCTATATTGAAACTCATAGTATAGCTCTACCGAGTAATTTCTTAATTTCATCTCCTTGAAATGTATATTCTCTATATAGATCTTTACCTATAACAGCAACATCTATACCTATACCACCGCTAAATATATCTCTTGAAGATGCAGCAGTTATAGCTTTCACTGCAAGTTTTACAGCGTCATCTATAGATATATCAGGACTATACTCAGATTCTATGACACCTATAGCTATTGGCGAGCCTGATCCTGTTGCAGTATATTTTTCCTCAGTTACATCACCATAAGGTTCTATAGCAAATAGTTTTGCACCTTCGTAATAATCATAACCCCCTAGTATAAGCTGTACAATGAATGGAAAATATTTATATTCATTTAATACAAGACTTAGTAGATAGGCAATGCTTCTAAGTCCCATAGGTCTGCCATTTATTAATTGATAATATTGGGCTTCTGCTCTTATGTAATCAGCTAATGACTGTGCATCAGCAACAAGACCAGCTATTGTTAATGCAAATCTATCTGTTATTCTTATAATTTTCTTAACACTTTTATGAGCTACATAAATACCTGCAGTGGCCTTCTTATCAGCTGCTAAAACTATATGCTCTTTTAGTGCTATACCTATCGTTGTTGTACCTTTATATGCTTTCTCTAAAGCTTTCTCAATTATAGCTGCATCACTTTCTATAGTTCTTGCTGTGTTGCTTGTATATAAATGGCTTAGCATAGTTTAAGTTACACCACTTTAGAAATTCTTCTAGATATTACTATTGTGTAAGCTTAATAAACTTCTATGACGTGAATAAAGATATAGGTTTGTTGGAGTGTATACCTATGGATAGCAATGTACATCAGATTGATCTACCTAAACGTGTTATTGTAGGTAGCGATATTTTATCTAAGGTGCCAAGCCATATTACTGAACTTAGCCTTGGCAAGAAGATACTTATTGTTAGTGGATATAGCGCTACAAAAGACTATGCCAATACAGTCAAAGACTATTTGGTTGACGATGGACTTGAATGTTGGATTACACATGTAGATAAAGCATCTATAGATGAAATAGATAGGGTGTCGAGCATAGCTAGAGAAGTAAAGGCTGAAATTCTTATAGGTATTGGTGGTGGCAAGGCTATCGATGTAGCGAAATATACCGCATTAAATAATGGTGTGAAATTTATTAGCATTCCTACAACACCATCGCATGATGGTATAGCATCCCCTTTTGCATCAATAAAAGGTCTAGAGAGACCTATCTCAGTTAAGGCATCCACACCTACACTTGTTATAGCAGATGTTAATATAATTTCTAAGGCTCCAAGAAGAAACATAATTGCTGGATGTGGCGATTTAATAGGAAAATTCTCAGCTGTTCTAGACTGGAGGCTTGCCCATAGACTTAAAGGTGAATATTATGGAGAATATGCAGCTTCACTAGCACTTCTATCAGCTAAACATATTGTTAAATATAGTGAGATGTTTGCAGCTAGAGACATTCCTATAGAGGCTATTAGAGTACTTGTTGAAGCTCTTATAAGTAGCGGAATAGCAATGGCTATAGCAGGATCAACAAGACCTGCAAGCGGTTCTGAGCATTTAATTGCACATGCAATAGATGTTGTAGCAAATTATCCAGCATTACATGGCGAAGAAGTTGGTATAGGGTCTATAATAGCTCTATATCTGCATGGAAGAAACTGGAGAAAGGTAAGAGATATACTTAGTTCAATTGGTGCCCCTACTAAGGCAAGAGATATAGGTATAGGAAGAGAGCAGCTTGTAAAGGCTTTAACAATTGCACATACAATAAGACCAGAGAGGTATACGATACTAGGTGAAAAAGGTATTAGTAGTGAAGCAGCTGAGAAAATTATTCAGATACTTGAATTGTATTAAATATGAATATTATAGTTAAGCAATATAAATGGCCAAAGAAATTATAATGATGTGATATTGAAACATTTACTAAGCAAAACAGTAGAATTTTGAATAGACTTGTATTGGTTTTGTCTATCAATAAGTTTTAACTATTCAACTATCTAATACTTTTTAAAGATATTTTATCCTATGTAGACTAAGAAGCATTTATATACTGATTTACATCTTCATTGCCAGTCCCATATAAAGATTCATTTAATGTATACCTTCTCATTCATAGTTTTATCAAAGTCCTATTTCTCTATTCTAAGAATATAGATTAAAAATTTAGATTTTTGTCAATTAGTATTTAAGTTTATATTTAAAAGCCTTACTTTTTGGAGAGAAGGTTAGATCTATTACTAATAAAAGGTTTAAAAGTGTGTTTATCTCTCTAGGAACTCTAGATTCAAAATATTGTAAACATTAACTAAGTTTAGATAAATAGTGTTAAGGGCTACAGATTATGAAGATCCTAATTAGAGATTCCTCAATATTGACTATGGATAGCAAGAAGCCATTTATAGGTAAAGGCTATATCTATATAGATCAGGGCAAGATAGTAGCTCTAGGTGACGGTGAACCTCAGCCAGAACTTGAATTTGCTGATTATATAATTAATGATAGATTTATAGCGACACTTCCTGGATTCACAGTTGGAATAGGTGATATAATTAAATATTTCTTTAGATTTATCGAAGCTAAGAACATTAAAGAAATTATAGAGATGTTAAGTAAGAGTGATTTATATGCATTGGTTGAAGTTGTACTAACATCACTAACAGCTAATGGTGCAACATCAATTATAACGCTTCTATATAATCCTGATCCAAAGATTCTCTCTGCTATTGTAGCTGCTGCGTCATCTAGTTGGATACGCACACGTATTATGATACTTTTAGATGGGTTTAAAGATTCTAGTAGTATAGAAAATGAAATTCGAAATGCCTTGAAAAGTTCTAAGGATCCTGAAGCGATAACTAAGAATATTGTATCCTTTGGGCTATATGTAATAGATGAAAAGTCAATTAAAAAGATGATAGATATTGTAAATTCTATTGATGTATTTGTATATACCGATGCAACAATTCAGCAAAAATTACATAGGGTTTTCCCCGATATAGAGAATAGAAAATACATTATCATAAACCCTACTAATCCACATACAAGATGTATATTTAGTGATGCAGCATCATGGAGATATAACTGTGGTATTTCACCATATGATTCAATGCTACTTAACCCCAAGAAACTACTACAAGAAACATACCGTGTTATAGACAATGCTGAAGAAAGTGTTTTAATAGTTTCTTCCTATAACTCAATTAACCATATTATAAGTCCGGGTATTATTAAAGAGAATTCTATTGCTGATATAATTATTCTTGACTTTGGAGAACCTCCATATGGACCTATACCTATGACAAGAAATGCTATAATAAGTGAGATAATAGATTCAAACTTTATAGTTAAGACAGCTATTATAGGCGGTGAGATAGTATTAGATAATGGAGTTCTTTTAACAATAAGTAGAGAATCCATTAAAAAAGCTCAGAGCATTGTAGAAGATTTTATAAAACTGTAATTCAATTCATCGTTTTATACTATATATTGAATTATTTTATTGGATTTACACCCTAAGTTTAATTTTTATACCATATTCACAATATGGTGTATCTTTTGATTTACAATGATAATTCTCTTTGTATATATAGAATATGTCTAGATGATGACCAGATATCAAAGCTGTTATCAACCATTTCAATGCTATATAGAGAAAAATTATATGAATACAATAGCGTAATAAAGAAAACAGGTTATTATTTAAAACCTCTTCACATAGTTGTTAAGAAGTATAGCAATAGTATAAAAACATATTATTATTACGGTAAATATTGGTATAGAGTAATTTCTCAAGGCTCTAAAATAAAATGGTATTATATTAGTAATGAGAAGCCTCTTAAAGATCTACCTGATCCACCTATTAATCCCTTAATCCTTATTAAAGTTATAAACAATGATAATAGAAATTGTCTCTGTGTATTAAAGGATTATAGAGAATTCTTAGAAATAGTCTTAGATTATCTAAGAAAGGCATCAGCTTTTCTAGAAAAAAATAGTAAAGTTTTGCCGAACTCTCTTCAAAATTCGCTAGATAAGAAAATACTAAATTATTGAAACGTGATAAACTATGGAATATTTATTAAAGATTCTTCTAGATGGAGATTGCAATGATCTATATTCATTTCTTGTTAATGACAATGTACTAACTAATGTTATTAAAATTTGTAGAAGTATTGATTGCAAAAAAGGATTAGAGTTTTTTCTTCAAATAGGTAGTGATAGAATTGATAATATTAATAAATCATATATAGACCTCTTTCCACTTGCTCTTATTATAGCTATTTCATTAGGTATATCATATATAAATAGAGTTTCGCATAGATTTTCTAAGCATTATATAGAATATTATTTAAATAACATTAGTGAGGTTGAATTTATTGAAAGAATAAGAAACTTAGGTTTAGAGATAGAGAGGTCTGATGAATGCTTTTCAGAGTCAGATCTATATATAGCTAAAAACAATGCAATTGTTAGAATATGTTATAAGTATAGAATACACTTTGTATCCTATCTTAAAGCGGTTCAAAATCTCTCATCAACTGAGATTCTCTGGGGCTTACCTACAGCATATCTATATAGAGGATATGTTCTTATTGAAAATCGTGAAAAGGTTGCAAGAATTTTTATGGAGTATTTACGCAACTCTATAAGCAATAGAATGAAAGCTATATCTATGGCATGCAACGATGCTAGTGACATTCTTTCAAATTTAATTAAAAGAATCAGTTCCATTGATCAAGAGTTAGGTAATGATATAAGTAATTTTATAAAGTCTTTAAACTATAACAATTTAGTGGTTGATAATAAGACCTTAAAGCCTAGTAAAGATGTTCAATATATAGATAATATTAGTGTAATGAATATAGCTGAAGTTTTTAAAGATATAAAAAGCCTTGTATCATTTTCTGAAAAATTCTTTCCACCGTGTATACAAAGTATATTAAAAGCATTGATTACAGGTGAGAATCTTACACATCATCAAAGATTTGCATTAGCTACCTTTTTAATAAATTTAAATATCGACATCGATGAAATATTGAATATTTTTAGACATAGTCCTGATTTCAATGAAAAAATAGCAAGATATCAATTAGAACATTTAGCAGGTTTACGAGGTTCTAAAAGACGCTATTTACCATATAACTGTCAAACTATGAAAACCTTAGGTATGTGTAGTAATGAATGTAATGTAAAGAATCCACTTCATTATACAAATAGAAAGCTACGTTCTTTTAAACAAAGTTAAGATGAAAAGATTCTTTGGATGTTTTTAATAGAGGTTAACTTAGATAAACATAACTAATAGCTTTACATTTTAAAAGATAAAATCTTTATATTAAAGTTAGTGATTGTTTTCTATGTTAGATATTGTTTATGTTTTTGCAGCTAAGAAATATTCTATTTTGCCTCCTGCAAATTCCATTGATATATATAGAGGAGCTTCAGAACCATATTTTAACTCTACTATATTACTAAGCTTTAACAGTTCTATGATTTTTGAAATATATTCAGCGTCGTATGCCATGGTACTTTCCTTCTTAATATTCAAATTAATTATAGTACCTGCTGTTGTTGTAAGTCTATATAGGCTTTTCTTATTGTCATAGTCAAAAAAAGTCATGGTATCTCCTTTAGCTGTAATACCAATAGTACTACAAAGGGAGGTCAATTCACTAAGAGTTGTTTTAAGAGGTGATGAAAGTATAGATGCCTCTACATCATATTGTGGTGTAAGTTCAGGTACTTCTTCGGCTATAACCTCTAGATTCTTAAATTTATATCTTCTTATAGATATGCCTTCAATTAAGATTTCAACAAATTCATTATTAGCAGCTATTACTATTCTATCACTTTTCTTTAGCTGTTTTAATATCTTTGATAAAACAGAAGCTGCCAATCCTATGCTAGTTTCTTCAGCTACATTGAATTCTTGAAAACCTTCAGGAGGTAGAGCTATAGATAATAATGCAATTTTACTTGGATCAAGCGCCTTAACCTTAAAGCCTTGCGGATCAACTTTAATTAGCACCTCATCTACAATTTCACTTACTGCACCAAGTATTTCTACGAAATCTTTTGCGGTAGGATAAGAGATTAAAATCTTTGGCTCTATCGTTATACCTACTACACCACTCACAAACAGTCACCTGAGAATAGTATAGAGAGTTCAAAATTTTTAAATAGTTATAGCCAATAATTTTACCTAGATGATGAAAGGTCTCCCACTGCTAGCATGATGATGTATATGAGTGCTGATGCAAATTTTTTATATTTTTATATTTGTGTATAGTTTCGCCTTGCTCTCACTGAGAGTAGCTACATAGTCTTACATATATCTATATAAATTATGAAATAATGTCTTCTTCTTGTGATTAGACATGGCATGTATTTATTGTGGTTCACAAAACCTAATATATGATTATATTCACGGTTATATAGTGTGTAGTGATTGTGGTACTATTAATGATAATATATTCATAGAGCATTTCATTACAATTGAAGATAATGATATTTTTGAATTCAAAGGTTTTCCAACAGTTCGTGAAGGATTTGAGAAGAAAATAATTAGAAGTAGACTGAGGCAACTGGCTAGAATTAATAATGATTTAAGAATATATGAAAGCTTTGCTAAAAGAACTAGAAAGGATATATATGTTGATTGGAATGCTTTGCAGAAGAAGCTAGAGGGTAATAAGTCTAGTAGAATATATAAACATGTTGCTGAAGAATCTATAGAAAAGATGATGAATTCTGATCAAATAATGAAACTAATAATTGAAAATATCATAGAAGTAGATCCTGTATTATCTTCAAGAACTTTAAGAGGAAAAGCGGCATTGGCTATAATATTAAAGCATCTAATTCTAGAGAATGATATAGATATGAATAGAATAGCTAAAGAAGCATCTTTAAGTAAAATACATATAAAAAGACTTTTAACACTAATTAAAACTAGAATGAAATTTATAGAGAAGAAAATAATAGAGTTAAAAACATGTATTCTAAAACCTATACCAGCTATACAATAGCCATAAGAACCTCTTAATGAAGTTCAACATTATCACTATCCACAAACAATATGTCTAACCATTAAAACAACGTTCATATAGCTAAGTACTATTACATCATTAGTAAATATTTATTTCCAAAATAACTTTTAGGATTATAAAATAAAACCAAAGCTTTAATCTATTCATATTTCAATATAGATTTTAATAACTTAGCATTATATCAAAATGAATATTTAAAATCATTAATGTTAAATATTTAAAACATAAGCTATAAATGTACTTAATATTAGTTTTTTAGAGATATGTAAATTACAAATTATAAAGTACCATTATATAAATAATAATGTTCTTAGTGCTACATCTATTATTGATATATTAGAGAATATGATATAAATGATGAAAATGTTTTTAATTTTTAAAATCTTTAAGTTTCATAGATAGTAGTGTTTTGGATTAGATCTATATAGGTAGAAATTGGGATAGTTACATCGAATGACGCAATGGTGTAGTGATAAATGACAACTAGTATAATATTTTATGTTGATGAATGGATTGAGGAAAGCGATTTTAAACTTTTGCTTAAGTTCTCTAAATATCTTGGTAGAGAAGCTGGAAGATCTAAATTCTCAATAGATTTAAATAAGCTTTCTGAAGCCTTAAGAAAATCTGAGTTGAAGCCTGCTGATGTTCTAGATTTATTAATAAGTTATGGTGTAGAATTTGAAAGAGGGTCTATAGAAGACGTTAGAAAACTTTTAGAAAATTATATGCCACACATTGTTGTAGAGTTTTATGGTAGAGATATAGTATTGATACCAAATTTTTTCTTAGGCGATTTTGCCAAGGATTTAAGAGAAGAGGGTAAGTTGGTATATGATAAGAATATAAAGGCATTTAAATTGACTAAGCCAATGCATTTCTTTGATGTTATTAATGTTTTTAAGAAGAGAGGCGTTGAAGTAGTAAATAAAACCGGAATTACTGAAAGATTAGAGCTTCCATTGAAATTGATTTTCAAAGGGGCTCTTAGGGATTATCAAGTTGAGGCTCTAGAGGCTTGGAGAAGAAATGGTTATAAAGGTATAATATCTTTACCCACAGGCACTGGCAAGACCATTGTTGCTATAGCTGCTATGGCTGATGTTAATGTTAAGACGCTTATAGTTACGTATACAAAAGAGCAAATGTTTCAATGGAGGGATAAGATAATAGAGTTTACAGATGCTTCTCCAGCTATTACCGGGTTTTTTTATGGAAGTGAAAAAAGGGTTACTCCAATAACTATAACAACATATCAATCAGCATTTAGATATGTAGCTATGCTTGCATCGAATTTTTCAATGCTTATAGTTGATGAAGTTCATCATTTACCGGCAGACAAATTCAGATTTATTGCTGAAAATATGTATGCCCCTATAAGGCTTGGACTTTCAGCTACTGTTATAAGAGAGGATGGAAGGCACGTAGACCTCTTTCCATTAATGGGTGGGGTAGTATATAGCAAAACTCTGCAGGAACTTACGGAAAGGGGTTATATAGCACCATTTAGAGTAGAAAGGATATATGTTCAGCTTACACCTGAAGAGAAGAAAAAATATAAAGAACTTCTAGATAGATATAAAAAACTTGCAAAGAATAGAACATTTGAACAACTATTAGCTGATAGCAGAAAAGGAGATGTAGGAGCTTTAGAGGCTATAAAAATAAGAAGTGAGCTTAGATCGTTAGTACATAACGCTGAAAAGAAAATCGAAGCTGTTATGAAGATTGTTGATAAAGAACTTAAAAATAATAGTAAGATACTTATATTTACACAATATGTTGAACAAGCTAAAAATATTGCAGAGAAGCTATCCACTTATTATATAATTGGTGATCTTGATGAAGAATCAAGAAAGAAAAGACTAGAGATGTTTAAACAAGGAATTATAAAGATATTGGTTTTAACTACAGTTGGCGATGAAGGTATAGATGTACCAGATGCAAATGTAGGTATAATAGTTGCAGGAACAGGATCTAAGAGACAGTTTATACAAAGACTAGGTAGACTTTTAAGACCATTGCCAGGTAAAGAGGCTAGGCTATATGAGGTTGTGGTTAAGGGAACATTTGAAGAGGCTGAGTCGAGAAAGCGTAGAGAAGCTCTCAGAATATTATTTGAAGGTTTGATGATAGAAGACGAATTATAGTAGAGAAATATTTTAAGGTATATTAATGATAAATTTATATATTAATGGGCTTTATTAATTTCCTGACAGTTAGCTATTTGGTATTTGCATATAATATCTAGGAATTGAAAATATAGACAAGTTTTAAAAATGTAGCATAGTTTATATATGTTTTAGACATATTTTATAGATTTGATATATAGTGTTGATCTATGGATTGCAGCTCTAATGTTGTATTAGGTCGTGTTGGATCTGAATCTACACCTAGTTATATTGAGATTATCTCTAGAATACCTATTCCACTAGGAACATATGTAACAATACCTTTTGAATCCTTTGATATCTCAAGTGGTATTGCAAAGAAACATTGTTTAGTAGGTGTTGTTAGTCGTACCGGGTATAGGAAGATTGTTCCGACAAGTCCCTCTATTACGGTTACATCTATGCAGAGTATTGGTATAGATGATGAACTCCTTAGATATTCGTCATCAATAGCTAGAATAATAGCTGATGTATGTGAAGATAGCATTGAAATTGCTTCTATACCACCACCTCCAGATAACCATGTCTTTCTTGCACCATCAGCTATACTATCTAAAATGTTTAGTAAAAGAGGAAATGGTTCTATAAGAATAGGACATCTCATTGGTAGACCTGATGTAGAGATTTATCTAGATGTTAATGCATTAACTAAACATCTGTTTATAACAGGTACAACTGGTTCAGGAAAAAGCAATACTGTTGCATTGTTAGCTGATAGAATAGCATCTTTAGGAGGAACTGTAGTTATATTTGATGTTCATGGGGAATATGCATCGTTAAAAAGTATGTATAGTGATGTATCTACCCACATAATAGATTATAAATTAAATCCTCTTAAAATAAATTCAAAAACTTTAGCTAAGATGATTATACCTGAGGCGGCGGCGACTATTCAAAGAGCATTAACAACAAGGGCTTTTAATTGTGTAAAACCGATATTCGAATTTGTTGTAAGACAATATGGTGTTACAGATAAAGCGGTTAATGTTTTTAGAAACCCTTCTGAGATTCTAAAGCTATTTTCTAAAGATAGATGTGTTCCTCAGTCATTAGATTCTAAAAGTCTTATGTTAGATGATGAGGAAGGTATAGATGTAAATGATAAGTTAACATGGATTTTAAAAGAATATATGAAGGCTTCTATTAAGAATCTTGGGGGAGGTAACAATGAAGCAGTGTTAAAAGCTTGTAGCAAGGTAGATGAATTTTTTGAATATGCAGCTATAAGCTTTGATACACCACAGCTTGTAGAGATGCTTGAACCTTCATCAATAATTGTAGTTAATGTATCGTTGTTAAATGATGAACAAAGAGATTATAGCCTTAAAATAATACTTGATGAGCTTCTTAGATATGTAAGGGGTAAGATACTTGAAAACTCTCCTACACCTATTCTCATATTTATTGAAGAGGCACATTTGTTTCTATCTATAAATAGAACGACTGTTTCAAAACCCTCAATAGAGAGAATTGCTAGAGAAGGAAGAAAGTTTGGTTTATCGCTTGCTATAGTTTCTCAAAGACCTAGAAATATAGATCCAAACACAATTAGCCAAATCCAGAATTTTGTGTTTATGAAACTTGTTCAGGAGAGTGATCAGTTAGCAGCTATGAATATATCTGATATGCTTACAGAGGACTTAGCACATTCCCTTTCTTCAATGGGTGTTGGAGAAGCATTGATTCTTGGTGAATGGATTGGTAGATTTCCAGCATATGTTAAGATAGAGAGACATTCAGGCAAATCAGTAGGTGCTACACTAGATATAGTATCTGTTTGGAAAGCATTCAAAAATAGAAAAGAAGTAACAGATATTATGATGAAAATAAATACAGATGCATATAGCGAGATAAGAGAGATTTTATGAGGCTATAGCTCTATTAACCTTTAGAGAGAGAAAAAGTATTGAAGGGAAAAACTTTGCTTATACTTCATGTAAGCGATACACATCTAGGAGCAATGCCCTATGGTCTTATCTCAAGGGCTAGAGATATTTATGAAGCGTTTAGAGAAACTATCGATATCGCTCTAAAAGAACGTGTCTCTCTTTATATACATGCCGGAGATTTTTTTGATACCCCAAATCCTCCTCCAGAAGCATATATAATAGCATATAGGGGACTAAAAAAGCTTAAAGAAGCAAATATAAAGGTTGTAGCCGTTGCAGGTCAACATGACATTCCTAAAAGACATGCAATCTCACCTTTGTATCTACTTCAAGACTTAGGATTAATAGACATGCTTGCTATCGACTCTATAGCTAGTAAAGTATTTGAATATGGCTCATTTTCAATTACAGTCTATGGTGTATCCTATGTATTAAAAAAATCAATAAATAAAATCAATGTTTCTAAACAAAACGATAGAAATATACTTATAGCACATCTCCTTTTAAAGGAGCTTGGTATACCAAGTGAAGAGGCAGATGTATCGCTTAATCATATACCCGATGGTTTTACATATATTGCTATGGGAGACTATCACATAAAAACAGAGCTTAGACATCTATGTGGAGCTCCTGCTATATATCCAGGTGCTACTGAGATACATAAAGAGAATGAATGTTGTGATAAGTTTGTAGCACTTGTAGATCTAAGTGCTAAGGAGCCTATAATTAATTTTATTAAGCTTAAAAGTGTTAGACCATGGATAAAAATAAGCTGTGTTGATGCATTTAACTGTGCTAAAGAGCTCTCTGAGAAAATCAGTGGTTTAGATAAAAATGTTAAGAGACCTATAGTATATGTAGAAATATCCAACACAAGAACAGAGAATGTCACAAAGTTGCTTGATGAAATGATTAATAAGAGGCTTGTGGAGTATTATAGGATTAAAGTTATTGAGGAAGGTAATACAATAGAAAAAGGTATAGATAGGGTAGCTGAGATGTATGAATATATAGATTTAGATAAAATTATACAAAATCTAGTTAAGCATGAAGGTTTTGCGCAATTATTATCAAAATATTTAAAAGAACCTACGAGGCAGATGGCAGATGACATTATACAATTTCTAAAGAATAACATAGAATTGGTGAAAGCATTAGAATCTAGGTATGAAGTGATTAGTGTTGGCAGTCTAGATATTGATAAAGAGAAAGAAAGGAATGTTAATGAAGAATACAAAGAGGATTTTAAAAATAGAGGAAAAAGCTCGTTATTAACTTATTTGAGTGGTAATAAATGAGCAATGTAACTATAGTTAAAAAAGTTAAGATAAAGAATATTTTATCCCATGAGAATACAGAAATAACATTTCCACTTGGATTAATAGCTCTTGTAGGGCCCAATGGAGCTGGTAAAAGCTCTATAGTAGACTCCATAGTATATACACTTTTCTATAATCCTCAATCAGCAAAAGGATTCAGAGGTAGTAGTAAAAGAAGCTTGTTAAGGACTGGAACAAGCGATGGATTAATAGAAGTTGAGCTTAGTGTAGGTGGAAGAACATATATCGTACAAAGATTCATAGGTATATCTAGACCTGAAAACGCAGTGCTAATTGAGGTTGAAGATAATAAGAAAAAGATCCTGGCTTCTGGTGTTTCTAAGGTTTTAGGGTTTATTAACGAGATTTTGGGTATACCATCGTCGGAAGCCATAAGATATACAATTGTATCTAGACAGAATGAGCTTACAGCATTCATTGAAGATACTGCTAGTAGTAGAAGAGAGACGATATTAAAGTTGCTTGGTTTAGATGAAATTGAGAAAGCTAAAGATCTGTTAAAAGATCATCTGAAAAAAATTGAGGGTGATATAAAGCTATTTGAAGAGCTTAATAGACAATACGAAGGTATTAAAAAGCAGTTAGAGGAGTTAAATAATATAATTAATGAAAAGCTTAGTAGAAGAGAGAAACTTAGTAAAGAGGTTCAAATGGTATTCGATGAACTTAAATCTATTGAGAGAGTTAAAGACCTGGTGTATAGATATAATGAATTGAAAACATTAAAAGAAATAGTAATTGAGTTAAATAAGTTAAGAAAGTTGCAAGATCTATGCAATGAACTGAATAGGTTAGAGTTAGGAGAAATGATATCTGCACTTGAGATATATGGTAATGCTAAAAAGAGAATTGATGAATTAAATAAACAGCTATATGAAATAGATATTAAAGTTAAGAACACAATTGAGGGGATTAAAAATGTTTCAGATTTTGGGTTTAAAGAGAATAAAATTGATGAAATTGTAGAAGCTATTGAAAGATATCTAGACGAGATTAAAAGAATTAAACATACAAGAGTTGCGGAGGTAAAATTCAATGAGGACTCTATTAATGTATTGAAAAATAGTACGGTATGTCCATTGTGTAAGAGAGAGTTGAATGATTCATTGAAAAATCAATTAATTAATGATATTATTAAACATATAGAGAGTTTAAAGAATTCTATAAATGATATAGATAGGATTGAGAATTATTTAAAAAAGATGTTAGATGATATAAAAAAGTATGATGTAATGAAAGTAGAGATTAAATCGAAAATCTCAGAGTTAGAAAATCAAATGAGCAAAGCTATATCAAGATATAGCAGTATTCAACAAAAAATACAAAATATTGCTATAAATGCTAAGAATGTTGAAGAATTTAGCGAATGTTTTACAAGCTCTGAAAGTACTACATTAAAACTAGCTCAATGTCTCCAGAGAAAAGCTATTGAAATTATAAGGATCTATAATGAGAAAATAAATCTTATTAAAAGGCTTAGATTAGGTAAGGAAATAGATTTTAATAGCCTTGATAAAATTGTTGAAGAATTCAACAATACTGAGAAAGAGTTATCTGCATTAGGTATAGAGCTAGATAAAGTAGATTACAATGATATTGAGTTGAAATATAGAGAACTAAGTATCGTATATAATAATATGTCTCAAGAGCTATCTAGGATAGATGGTGAGATAAAAGCACATATTAAACATAGAGCTGATATGGAGAATAGATTAAGAGATATTGAAGAAAGGCTTAGAGAGCTTAGAAAATCAGTTGAAATTTATAAAGTAGTAGATATGTTAGTAAATAAATTGCTTGGTAAAGATGGTATAATAGCAAAGATCTTAACAGCTGAAGCTAAAAGACTTATTGAGCTTTATACAAATAGAATATTACATGAACTAGGACTAGATTTTAGCATAGATATAGATGAGAATTTCAATATAGAGGTTAAAAGTAGTGGTGGAGAACTTGATATAAGGAGTCTTAGTGGTGGTGAAACAGTTGCCCTTGCAATAGCTTTAAGAATAGCCACAGCCTATACAATATTTGGTAAGCTTCCAGGGTTCTTTATATTAGACGAACCTACACAATTTCTTGATCTAAATCGCAGGAGAACATTATTTGAGATTATAAAAAGATTGTCGGAAAGAATACCACAAGTAATAATAGTTACACATGACGCTGATGTCATAGATCTTGCTGATAAGGTATTCTATGTGAATAAAATAGGTGGGAGGTCAGTTGTAGTTGAAAAAATAATAGAGTTAGAAGCTATGGCTTAAGTAATTACTCAACAACGGGTCCTATAACCTCTTTACCAACAAGTTTATTTATTCTCTCAACTTCTTTATCAACATATTTCTGTATTATCTCTATATCATCGTCAGTTAAATGGTTAAATCTTCCTTGGGCTCTTATGTAATGTTTAACATGTTTTCTCTTTGGAACTGTTACAGTTACTCTGAATTCTCCATGATCAAGCTCCCAATTAATCCACATAGCTGTTTCAGTTGCTAGTCTAGCTAGTTTTATTCCAATCCTTGGATCAAATCTCCATCCAGTGGTACATGGTTGGATGACATGAATAAATGAAGGCCCTTCAACCTCAAGACCTCTTCTGAATTTATTCATCATATCGAGGAAGTGAGCAGGGTTTGCTGTAGCAACATATGGTACTTTATGCGCAGCCACTATTTCTGCGATGGGTTTCTTTATCTGTATTTTACCTTTAAGAACCTTTCCAACAGGTGTTGTGGTTGTCCAAGCAAGTAAAGGTGTTGTACCACTTCTCTGAATACCTGTATTCATGTAAGCTTCATTGTCATATAGTACATACATTACCTTGTGACCTCTTTCAAGCATTCCACTAAGAGCTTGGAATCCTATGTCTGCTGTTCCTCCATCACCACCTATAGCAATAATATTTATTCTCTTATTTGGATCAATAACATTTTTTCTCTGAAGAACCTTAATAGCGGCTTCAATGCCGCTTGCAACTGCCGCAGCGTTTTCAAATGCTACATGAATGTATGGCACTCTCCATGATGTATATGGAAATGTTGTTGTAGAGACTTCTAAACAACCTGTAGGATTAACGATTATAGTATTTGGACCAGCAACCTTTAGTAGTAGCTTAGCTATAGTTCCTGCAGTACATCCTCCGCAAAGTCCATGGCCAGGTGCCAATAGCTCTTCTTTTGATACATCAAATACTGATTTATAATATATTGTTCTACTGCTCATTGTCTCACACCCCAGTAAATCGACTTAGTAACTCTTTTACCTCTCTCAAATAAGCTAATAGCATCTTTAACTATACCTATAATATCCTCTTCAGTTGTTGTTCTTTGACCAACACTTGCAATATAGCTGTATATTGGTATATCGATAGATTCTCTATATGCTAATGCTGAAATCTCCATAGCTATAGGACCCTCTATTGGGGCTCCAAAACTTATAGCTCTATCAATTACAATTAATGTTTTTAAATCCTTTAAAAATTCTTTAATATCATTTGAAGGGAATGGTCTAAATAGCCTTAACCTAATTCCAGTAACCTTTATACCTTCTTTGTTCATATAGTCTATAGCTTCCATAACTGTGCCGAATAACCCTCCATAGGTTAAAACACCTATTTTACTACCATCTAGATTATATGTCTCTATAATTCCATAGCTTCTACCATATCTCTTTCCAAATTCTTTATCAGCATTTTTAATTGCATCATAGGATTTCTCCATTGCTACTACTTGTTGATATTTAAATTCATAATACCAATCAGGATTAGCGACAGCACCCATTGTAATAGGTTTTTCTACGTCTAATACTGTCCAACTTCTTTTCTTTGGTATATAGTCTTTAAATATTTCTGAATTGTTTGCAACATAGACAGGCTCATATGTATGACTCATCATAAATCCATCGTAAGTTACCATAACTGGTAACAAGACATCGGGATCTTCAGCTATTTTATAAGCCTGTATAACACTGTCGTAAACCTCTTGAGCAGATGAAGCTATTAGTATTATCCATGAGGTATCTCTTACATTTATAACATCGCTATAATCTCCCCATATGCTTAGAGGAGCAGATAAAGCTCTACTTGCTATGGTCATAACTATTGGCAATCTTAAACCAGATGCTATATGTAAAAGCTCATGCATAAGCTCTAGTCCTTGAGCAGATGTTGCTGTAAATGTCCTTGCCCCAGCAGAAGCAGCACCTATGCATGCACTCATAGCAGAGTGTTCACTTTCAACATGGATCATCTCAGCATTTAGTTCTCCATTAGCTATAAAATCAGCAATTCTTTCAACAACAGGGGTCTGAGGTGTTATAGGATAAGCTGCAACAACATCAACATCAGAGTCTTTAGCACCATATGCTGCAGCATAATTTGAATTAAGAGGTATTCTTTTCCACATTTCATTTGCATCTCTCAAGTTATCTCACCTCTTCAACAAAATCTATTGCTTTTACAGGACATTCTTCAACACATATACCACAGCCTTTACAGAAATTATAGTCAACTTCAACGCTAAACTTCCATTCTCTTCCCGTAGATGTTCTATATGGTTTATCAATTATATATATTGATGGCTCTGGACAATATACCCAGCATAATAGACAACGTACACACTTATCTTGGTTTATAATAGGTTTAAATACCCTCCAATCTCCAGTAGGTCTCTGAACACTGTTGCCAGGTTCTACTATGCTTCCCCCTAACGGTATAGATTTCCATCCAAGTAAACGTTTATTGTTCATCCAAATTCCACCTCTTGAAAAGCTTTTCTCATGGCTAGTATATTTGCCTCTGCAATTCTAGGTCTAAAACTTTCCTTTATTGCTTCTTCAATATACTTAATATCAACAATAGGCAAAACTCTTGCTACAGCTCCAAGCATAGCCATATTGACAAAGGGTGCTTTAAGAATTTCAAGAGCTATTTTAGTCGCATCTACCCTAGCTACTTTAAAATTCTCTCCAAACTCTTTTTTTATTGCATCTAAACTTCTTCCACTATTAATAATAATAACACCATTACTTTTAAGCCCCTCTATATATAGACTTTTATTAAGGCTAGGATCTAGAACAACCACTGCATCAGGATTGGATATAGGTGCCCTTGAGTATATAGGTTCATCAGAAATTCTTGTATATGCTCTAACGGGAGCACCTCTTCTTTCAGCACCAAATTCAGGATATGCTTGGGCATATTTACCTTGATATATGGCGGCTTCAGCAATTATTATTGATGCTGTTACAGCTCCCTGTCCTCCACGTCCATGCCATCTAATTTCAACACGTTTTAAATCCATGTCATGCTCACCTAAAACTGTATTAACATTCAATATTAATACACTTAAAAAGTATTTTGGTTAAAATATCTAAAGAGCGGTGTTTATATGGATTTTAACACAACACTGAGACTACTATGGCTTATATTACCAGCTTATGTAGCAAATGGAACACCTGTAGTAGCTGCAAAGATAATTACAGCTCTTAATTTAGAGAAACATCCTATTGATTTTAATAAATATTTTTTTGATAGAAAGAGAATCTTTGGCAATAACAAAAGTTGGGAAGGGTTTCTAGCAGGATTAGTATTGGGAATAATAACAGGATTCATACAATATTATATAATAGAAGATGATATATACATATACAGAGGAATCCTACTTAGCTTTGGAGCATTAATAGGTGATCTTATAGGAGCATTTATAAAACGTAGATTAGGTATAAAACCTGGAAAACCCTTACCTGTTCTAGACCAGATACTTTTCATAGTTATAGCTATAACTTTTACACAAGCTCTTAATTACCTAACTATATCACTTATCGAATTTGTATATATAATCATAATAACATTTGTACTTCATATCACAACCAATTTTATTGCATATTTGTTAAAATTAAAAGATGTTCCATGGTAGTATTAACATCTTCGAAAGTTTTACAAATATACTTACAGTTTAACAACACCACTGTATGTTATATTCACCTACTTTTTATGATATTTAATTATATTATCTGTTTTGCTGTAGTAGAAATAGTACATGGTGAGAGCCTAGTGAAATTAAAAGAAGCAACATATATAGTATCAGGTTTCTTAATTTCTTGGGTCACATCAAGTTTTATAGACATTAAAAATGCTATTTACATACTATTCTTATTAATTCCATTAATGGGTATAGCACATGAAATATTCCATTTGATAGCTATAAATATATTGAAAATCAAATATAAATTTACTATAAAGGGTCTTTATATTGGTTTTATTGTTAATGTCGAGAGCAAAAGGAAATACATCTTGGCAGCTTCATTTCCGCAGCTATTCACATTAATGATGATGATATTCTATATATTTACATTGAATGATATTATACTTACATTAATTTTACTTCATATAGCAATATCCATAGAAGATATAGGAAAATGCCTTAAATACATCATTTCTTAATTAATGTTAATTTTACATCATATTTATATTTATTAATTCAAAGAAAATTATTGGTTAAATAACCAATTAAAATTATAGACATATTGATTTAAATAAACTATTAAATGAAAATATTTATATCTATAGATGTTTCCCTTAATTTAGATACTAATTCATCCAATTTTCTTCTTATTCTAAAGGTCAAGACATTTAGACACAACATCACTTTCAAAATAGTAAGGAAGTCTATAAAATGAAAATAATTTTGTATGGTTTTAAGCAATTAAAAACTCTATATGTTATTATAGTGATTCATAGTTTATAGATTATTATAAAGGTGGAGTGTATCTATGGTTAGATCTATGGTAGTGTTTAGTGGTGGCAAGGATAGTGTATATGCACTTCATATAGCATTTCTACAAGGTTTTGACATTGTATCGCTTTTAACCTTTTTAACAACCTCTCCACATCCATGGTATTTACATAAACCATTTACAGAGTATACAAATATTCAAGCCAATTTAATGGGATTTAAACACATGTTTATTGAGTTAAGAGCTAGAGATAGAATAGAGGAAGAAAATGAGATTAAAAATGCTTTGGAAAGAATTACTAATATTTATGATTTTGACTATCTTGTTTTAGGTGTTATTGAAAGCGATGCTCAAAGAATGCTATTTTTAGATATAGCTGACTACTTGGGATTAAAATTATATACCCCCTTATGGAGAAAAGATAGGAAAAAATATCTTATAGAGCTTGTAAAAAACGGTATAGAATTCATAGTGACTTCAATAACTAGCTGGGGCATTCCTATGAATATTCTTGGAAAAATTGTTACAGAACATGATGTTGAGGAAATAGTAAAAAGATCGCTTATCTATGGATTTGACCCAGCTTTTGAAGGAGGTGAAGCTGAGAGTTTTGTTGTATATGCTCCATTGTTTAAGAGAAGAATATGTGTTGAGAGTAAAAGGTACATAGTATCTGAATATGAAGGTTATATAATACCTGAAAGGATACATGAATGTTAAATGATTTGACTATAGGTTTTACATATTGAGATAATATCAACATCTTTTCTACATGCACATAGACATATGATTCTTCCATCTACATCAAATATTATTATCTTACCGCTTCTTATATAGTCTATATGTTTTATTTTAATAACGTTACCCTTTATAAGGAACTCTATACAATCACTATATATCTCTTTAGCACATTTTTCTTCCTCACATGATAATATTTCATCAACATCACAGTATATATTGTATGTCCTATTATTTATAACTATTGATGTAGCTATGGCTATAGCTTCAGCTTCTGGTAAATTTTTTGCATTCATATTAATTCATACCTTGATATTCTATTGAAGAGTTTATATCATCTATATCTTTACCAAAATCTATAGATAAAGCATATTGGATTACAGTATCAAATATAGATCTAAGAGTAGCTATATGTGGTTTATATAGAGTAAGTTTCTTCATATTTGTAGAGTCTAGTTCTATTCCAAGAATTTTTGCAATAGCTTTAATTGCTATAGAATCCTCAACCATTGCTATACCCTCACCTATATCTGGTTTAATTGTAATTATTATCGGTAATAGTAATTTATCCCAATTATCTGGCTCTATATAGTTGCATAGCATCTCTAATTCAGATTTTCTAAAGAAATGTATTGTTCCATCTCTTAGAATAACATATGGAATCTCCATATTCATTAGCTTATATAGAGAAAGTCTCTCTCTTGGTAAATGTTTATTGACTATTCTTAATTCTTTAACAAGCAGTCCCTTTATAACAGCATCCTCTTGTATACTCATATAGATACGCCTGAATCTATATGTTTTATAAATATTTATTAATTTAAATGAATATGTTATAATTCATGTGTTTTTAGAGCTTTACTAGAGATTTTAGAAACGATAAATTTATTAGCTTCTATATAAACTCTAATATACTTAGTAAGAGTTGAAGGTGTGAAAATGAGCGCAGAAATACTGTTTGAAAAAAGAAGGAGAAGAAAAAGAAAACTAGATATAGTAGGCAATAAAATAGTGTTTAGAAAAAGACTTGAACATAGCTTTGAATTACCACAAGAAATAGCTGAATGGATTAAAAACAATATTGATATATTAGATTGGCTAGTATTTGATAGTGCAATATCATCATCGCTAAGACATCCACATAGTGTTAGAACACTAATATATCTACTCTATGCAAGAGCAAATGGAATACCAATAGCTCAAATGGCTAAGAAGATTGATGTTGCACATGAACAACTCTACAGACTTGAGAGACTTTTAATTAAAGTAGGGTTAAAGGATACTATATACAATACACTTAAATCAAGAACTGCATCGCAGTAAGTTAAATATTTCATATATAAATATATAAGAATTTTTATCTTTACTCTTTACAAACTCTATAAATAAACTGAAAGACATCATTATATTGTAACAGTATTTTTACCATTAATGTTTTCTTTTAATATACTATAAAGCATATAGTGTACAACTATATAGCGAAATTATGTAACTTATAGATAGATAGCTTTAAAAATTAAAAGAAAGATAAAATTAATTAAATAATTATATAATATGGGTATTAATATGTTTAAAGTCTATTATGAAACAATAACGTTAACCACATCTAAGAGATTTCAATTAATAGATATAACTAAAAATGTTGAGGATATTGTTAAAAGAAGTGGTATAAAAAATGGAGTATGTATAATCTTTGCACCTCATGCTACAGGAGCTATAATAGCTAATGAAAATGAAGTAGGATTAATAGAAGATATAATAACATTTTTTAAAGAGTTAACTCAACCTGAAAGAGAATGGAAACACAATAGAATTGACAATAATGCACATGCTCATATAGGCTCGGCTATTACTGGTAGCGAAAGAATTTTTCCAGTTATTAATGGAGAAATAGTGAGAGGTACGTGGCAGAATGTATTCTTTGTAGAAATGGATGGACCAAGAACACTTAGAGAAGTGATCATTATGATTCTCGGAACCAGTTAATAATACCAATGAAACAAGAATCTTTAGCTAGATGAAATTTAGCTTCTATACATTCATATTTGGTTAACATTGTCTCATTTTCTTTTCTCTCAATTGCTTCTTGGATTGTATCGATTTTGAGATGTTTCAGAGTCATCCTAGAGATTCTATACCCTGAGTACTCAAGGGGCTGTTCCTCGAATAAATTTATTGTTACAGCATAAGCAATAACAATCTGTTTAAACAATGAATAAATTCAATAAAGTTGCAACTAAAATTCTCATACTTCAGTATGGGAAAATGTTAAATATCTAAGATAACTAAGTTAAGTGAATCGATGTAGTCAAGTCAATGGCTAAGAGTAATCACAATATATATTGTTATCTTTTTTAGTTTTTAGAATTAATATTTTTAATATCTTTGTATTTTTCAGGGAAGGTGTTCCAGAGAAATTAACAAGGTTTTCACATGTGATAATGTTTGCTTTTGCATGCCATGGAATAGCAACAATACCTCTAGGTACTTCGCTACTTATTTTAGCATGAAATACCTCTTCACCACATTTTGTTACGATTTTTATAGCATCACCATCTTTAATACCAATGGATTTAGCATCTTCTAAATTTATAATAGCATGCATCAAGTCACTACTTATGCTACTGTTTAAACATATTGATGTATTATAACATTCATTTAATCTATATGTTATTAATGTAAGGCTATTGTGTTCGCTTCTAACATCAACTAATTTATTAAATATAGCTTTACCTTTCTTTGTCTCAAATTTATTTTGATATAGAATATCTGTACAGCTTTTATCTCTGCAAGGCCATGTCAAACCATCTTTGCTAGATTTAAGTCTTTCTGGTGTTATTCCTTTATATATTGGCACAGCAACATTTATTTCCTTTAATATTTCCTCTGGTGATAGATATCTTTTCCAGTTTTTTAACCCCATAGTCTCTCCAAGAAGCATTATAATAACCCAATCTGGAACAGCATTACCAGGTGGATCAAAGACTTTATAAGACCACTGAACTTTTCTTTCAGAATTTGTGTAAGAACCTTCTTTTTCTCCACAGGCAGCTGAAGCTAAAACATAATCAGCATACTTTGTTGTTTCATTCCACTTAACATCTTGGACAACAACAATTTCAATATTTTGAAGAGCTTTTTCAACAATCTTACTATTTGGATGACTCACAAGAGGATTTTCACCAACTATAAAAAGAGCCTTTATCTTTCCTTTCAAAGCTTCTTCAAAAACTTCAATACTAGTATATCCAGGGAGCCTAGGAATTTCATCAATACGCCAAATCTTTTCAAATCTTTTTCTAGCATTATCTTCAGTTATACTTTCATATCCTGGAAGATAATTTGGTAAAACACCCATATCACATGCTCCTTGAACATTGCTTTGACCTCTTACAGGATACAATCCACATCCTTTTTTACCAATGTATCCTAGAAGAAGAGCTAAATTAACAATAGCAGCAACAGTATTGTATCCCATTGGATTTTGTGCTACGCCCATACCCCATAATATTGAACCACGTCCAGCAATTGCAAATTCTTTTGATACTTCCTCAATTTGTTTTTTAGAGATATCTAAAATTTTTTCACAAGTTATTGGGTCATACTTCTTTACAGTCTCTAAAAATTCTTCAAATCCCATAGTTTTCTTCTCTAAAAATTCTCTATTATATAAATTGTTAGAGAGTATAATATTTGCCATACAAAGTAAAAGCATATAATCCATTCCAGGTCTCTTTATCTGAATAAAAATATCAGCTATCTTAGCGGTTTCGCTTTTTCTAACATCAATAACCATTATCTTAGCACCTCTCTTTTTAGCCTCTAGAATTATGGATGTTAATGGCGGATGTGTCACAACCGGATTATATCCAAGTATAAGAATAGCTTTTGAATAAATAAGATCTGAAAAAGGGTTTGTCTGAGCTCCAAAACCAAGGCTCCTACTGAGAACATCGATACTAACAGCATGGCAAAGTCTAACACAATTATCTATATTATTACTTCCAATAAACCTTACGAATTTTTGGAAAAGATAATTTTCCTCGTTACTACATTTAGAACCTCCAATAAAGGCTATAGAAGAACCTCCATAAACTTTCACAATTTTCCTAAGTTCTAGTGCTATAGAAGAAATTATATGATTCCATGAAGCTTCAGAAAAACTACCACTAATCTTAACAAGAGGCGTTAGAATCCTATCCTTAGATTTTATAAAGGAATTTATTGAAACACTCTTTATACAGCCAGCTCTATAAATAGAACTATTTTCTTTATTTATGTAAATTTTACAGCCAAATCCACAGAAAGGACATATAAACCCTGGAATACTCATTTTAACAGACCATGATATTTTATAGATTCACTGATATTTAAATTACATATTTATATAGGTTATGTAAATATAATAATTTAGAGAATTTTTACAACTATAAAACATTTAATAAAAATGACTGCTTTTAAAACACTGTATTGAATTTAGAAGAATTTTATTAAACTAAGAACCAGTATTATAATAATAATCAAAATCCAATATCAATTTATCATTTTATTCTTTAGATGAGAAGAATATAGATTTTCTTTATAAGCATTTAATATTTTAACATATTATCTTCTTGCATCTCTTTTGATATAATTTCTGCAAGTTTATTATTTAAATTCATGTTACACCATCACTTGTTTTCTATATTCTCTATGTTTCATAAATACTTTTATAAAAATTTGTTTATAATTATATGATATGGGGTTGTAGCTATGCCTAGAGCTATAGTGCTTATAAATACTGATGTTGGTATGGAGGAGGAAGTGGCAAAGGCATTAATGCAGATACCAGAGGTTAAAGAGGTTCATATAGTCTATGGAATTTATGATGTTGTTGTTGTAGTTGAGGCTGAAACATTTGATGCCCTTAGAAGTGCTGTTATAACAAAAGTTAGGAGGTTTCCACATATAAAAAGTACAACAACACTTATAGTTGTTGAGCATTAAAATGCCTAGTAACGTCTTTTATCTTAATATATAATGGCTTATTTAATTAAAACATTTTTATTTTAGTTAAACAAATATTACTGTATGCTAGTGACTACTAATGAGTAGTATAACTTCATATAATGAGCTTGCAGAAAATTTGCTAAAACTACATAAATGTTATAGAGTACAGATGTTATTACCTAATGATGTTATTAGTAAGGTGGATCTTCTTACAAAGCCATATTCATGTCTCGCTCTTGCGGTAACTATATGGGCTGTTGACATGATGAAGAGAAATGTCCTTGGATATAGCGATATAATATATATACATAGACGTGTAGCACAATTTATACTACAGGCAAATAAATCGGATATCGAATTTTTAAAAAGACTGCTTAATTTAATGCCCTCTAAACTAGGTGAAGATATTAATGTTATTGCTAGGAGATGTATGATTGACCATAGAAAGTTAATGGATATTATAAGGATACTTAACTTTATTAAGGAGGTTATTACGTTGATAGAGAGTGATCAACATATAAATGAACCTATTCGAAGGATTCGAACACTTTGTCTATATGATGTAAATCTTCTTCCACCAATGCACGCAAATAGCAAAATATATATACAATTTGTAATCAATGCACTTAGTAATACACCAGAAATTCAGAAAGAGCCTCTTTTAACACAATCACTAGAGTTAATTGAAACAAAACTTACTCAAGGTGATGTAAATGAATCAGATTTAGCAGCAATAGCACTTGTATCTCTTGCTATTGCAAGACATTTACAACCCACAATAATATGTGTAGAGCCTTGTATAGAGCTTGAAACATTTGTTAAGAAAATCTATACAGATTTAATGGATATAGGTGCAGATCCATCAAAATCTAATATATATCAGATCTATCAAGAGTTATCTACAAAAAGTGTTTTTAGAAAGCTTCACTGATGTGAGAATATGAATTCATGGAGAAATAAATTTCTTTTAATAGCACATAGAGGGGCTTCAGCATATGAACCCGAAAATACTTTAGCAGCATTTAGAAAAGCCATTGAAATGGGTGCTGATGCCATTGAGTTTGATGTTAGATTTACAAGAGATGGAATACCGATAATTATACATGATGAGGATTTGAAACGAGTTGCAGGTATAGAAGAAAGAGTATGTAATCTTACATTAGATAAACTTAAAAAGATTGTAATAATGGGAAAGGAGCAAGTTCCAACACTTGATGAAGTTTTAAGTGAATTTAGAGGTAAAATAGCTATGTTTATCGAGATTAAAGAACTAATTGACGAAAAATATATAGTTAAGCTATTAAATGATTATGATGTTTTAGATCAGTCCCTAGTTATATCATTTAACTATGAATATTTAAAAAAGATAAAAGAGTTAAACAGCTCTATAGAGATAGGTCTATTGACATATATAAGACCTTTGCCAATAGATCAAGCAGTTAAGTTAAAAGCTTTTGCAATTCTACCCAGATATAATTTAATAACACCAAATATTGTAAAAGAAATCCATAGTAAAAAATTAAAAGTATATACATGGACTGTAAACGATGTTTCAATAGCTTTAAAAATAATTAACTATGGTGTTGATGGTTTTGCTACAGATGATCCAGCAATTAGAGGTAAAATAGAAAAGCAATCTAAATTGTATTAATAAGCTGATGATACTCCACCCCTCTGAAATAATATTAATGATGTAACTCCATTATCTGATTAAATGGCTTATTAGTTAAAGTGTTATTTTTCTTCCATAGCCTTTTCTCTCAGCTTCTTCATAAACATACCATGCAGTTATAATATCTTGAATAGCTAGACCAGTTGAATCAAATATTGTTATTTCATTATCAGATTCTCTCCCGGTTTTTATACCAGCTATAATCTCTCCCAATTCGCCATATATTTCACCTGGTGATAGAATTCCTCTACTTATAGGAACATTAACTTCACCGCTATGAATAGCTTGCTCCATATCATCAACAACGATTTTTGCTCTTTTAAGTATTAATGGATCTAGTTCTTCTTTGCCGGGTGCATCTGCGCCCATGGCATTTATATGGATTCCTTCTCTAATCCATTCATTTTTTACAATAGGCTCTCTTGATGGGGTTAATGTTACAAGTATATCTACATCTTTAACAGCTTCTTTGCATTCATTCACAGCTTTAACACTAATGTTATATTTAAGTTCTGTTTCTCTAGCTAGTTTTTCGGCTCTGCTTTTATTAATATCAAATATTTTTATGGATTCAATCTTTATTATATGGTACAAGGCTTCTATATGGAAAGGAGCCATAGAACCTGCTCCAATAATTCCAATAGTCTTGGAATTTCTTCTAGCAAGATATTTTGTAGCAATAGCTGCTGCAGCACCTGTTCTAATACCCGTAATCCAAGTACCGTCCATTAAACATAACGGCTTACCTGTTCTAGGATCTATAAGAATTATTATAGCCATAACAGTAGGTAAACCATATTTTATGGGATTGCTAGGGTGGGAATTTACAATCTTTACACCAGCTATATCTAGATGCTGAAAATATGCAGGCATTGTACGTAGGTCTCCATTATATTTATCAAAGAATAGATAAACTTTTGCAGGCATCTGAATCCTCTTTAGAGCTTTTTCTTTAAAAGCCTCTTCAACAAGTTTTATAGCATTATCCATTTTTAATAATAGCTTTATATCCGAGGAATCCAATATCATTAGCTCAATCATAATACATTACCATGTAAATAGTATTTAATAACAAGTATAAATTTATTCATCTTAGGTAAAAATTTATATAAGCCTAAAATCAAGAATTCAATATAGCCATAATTCTATAATTTAGGAAACATGTTCTTTAGTTGCTATAGCACCTCAGTATCGTAACCTATAATCATAGGCTTAACATCCTTATTTAATAATTGCTTAATAATCTGAGGAATAATTGTAGCTATTTTGTTATATAAATCAAAACTGTTATTTATTGGAAGCAAGATTCCAGCATCATTACTAGAACCATATATATACCCTTTAGCCTCATTTAGCATTCTTGAGATAATGTTTATTGATAGATCTTTAAATATATTGTCTGTGGGATGGATTATAATAGCTATAGGTACAAGTTCATCTGTTGATGCAATGTATTTAAATGATATTGCTGAATAAGCTATATCTTTACCTAAATCTAAAATATAATTGATTATATTGTGACCTAGAAGTCTAGCTTCTTCAACGCCCATGAATATAATAGTTGGATCTTTAATGAAGCTTTCAAGTATTTTAATTACCTCTTCTATCTTTATTATTTTTCACCAAAGCTTATTGTTTGATAGCAAACTTATATTTTATGTAACAGATAGTTTTTAGATTGTATTGGTGTATATATATTGTCTGAGGATATCATAACATATCTTGAGAAACTAGTGCTGGTAAAGTTTAATGAAGATGAGAAAGAGAGGGTAAGGGTAGAGATAAATAGAATTGTTGATTTATTTAATTTGTTAAAAAATATGAAGGAGTTGGATATATATGAGCCTTTATTTCATGTCCATGAAATTTCATCTCCTTTAAGAGACGATGAAGTTCTAGATAAGTTAGATGAAGAATACAAAATGCTTAAAGAAAATGCTGTATTGGTTCAAGGTTATGTAAAAGCACCAAAGACTATGGTGGAATAATAATGTCGTATAGATATATCTCTATGCCTGTTTATAGGCTTGTAGAAGAGTTTTCTTCTGATGTAAATAAAGTATTTGAATATATAGATGCTATATACGATAGAATAGAGCGTGTAGAGAATAAGGTAAGAGCTTTCATAACGATCATTCCAAGAGAATATATATATAATAATGTAGAAGCTTTGCTGAAGAAGGTAAAATCTAGTGGTTCTGCTGTTCCAAAGCTATTTGGTGTAATGATAGGGGTAAAAGACAATATTACAACTATGGGTATTAGAACAACATGTGGTTCGAAAATACTTGAAAACTATATTCCACCTTATGATGCAACTGTTATTGTAAAGCTTAAGAATGCTGGTGTGTTTATCCATGGCAAAACAAATATGGATGAATTTGCAATGGGTTCTACAACAGAAACTAGTGCTTTTTACCCGACTAGGAATCCATGGGACTTAAACAGATCGCCTGGTGGTTCATCAGGTGGTAGTGGAGCAGCTCTAGCAGCTGGTGAAGCTTCTATAGCTCTTGGTTCAGATACAGGTGGCTCTATAAGAAATCCTGCAGCTTATACAATGATTTATGGGCTTAAACCTACATATGGTCTTGTAAGTAGATTTGGTTTAATAGCATATGCGAGTAGTATGGATCAAATAGGACCTATGGCTAGAAACACTACTGACTTAGCCTTACTGCTCAGCGTTATATCTGGAAATGATTCTAAAGATTCAACTTCTTTACCTATAGAGTCTATAGACTATGTAAAGGCTCTAGATGATTATATGTATAAAGAGCCGAGGCTTAGAATAGGCATTCTTAAAGAGCTTTTTGAAGGTTCTGATGACTGTGTTAAGAAAACTGTTTACAGCTCTGTTGATAAGCTATGTTCTTATCATGATTGTATAGAGATATCTATGCCATATACTAAAGAGGCTGTAGCTGCATATTATATAATAGCTATGGCTGAGGCAAGTTCCAATTTAGCTAGATTTGATGGTATTAGATATGGTCTTAAGACATATATTGATGGTAGAAATTGGGTAGATGTATATACAGAGGTTAGAACTAAGGGATTTGGATATGAAGTTAAAAAAAGAATTGCTTTAGGTGCATATGTTCTTAGTATGGGTTATAGAGATATGTATTATATAAGGGCGTTGAGATTTAGAAGAATGCTTAGAGAGAAACTTGATGATATATTTAACAATGTTGATGCTGTGGCAAGCCCAACCATGCCTATTCTACCACCTAGACTAGGCGAGTTTTTTGAAGATCCATTAAAGATTTATTTAGCAGATATATCAACAGTTATCGCTAACTTATCGGGTTATCCAGCTATAAGCATTCCTGCGGGATTTTGCAATAATTTACCAACGGGACTCCAACTTATGTCAAAACCTCTTTCAGAGTCTATACTTTTATATCTATCTGCTCAATTAGAGGATAGAACAAAGCTTAGAGACATTATTGCAGAGGTGTAGATAAATGAAGATTTTGATAGGGTTAGAGATACATGTACAGTTAACAGCTTTAGCAAGCAAGCTATTTTGTTCAACAGATTCAAATTATAGAGAAAGAAATCCAAATATTTGTGTATGTCCCGTTTGTCTAGGTCTACCAGGTTCTCTGCCTGTTGTAAATAGAAAGGCTATAGAATATGCTATAGCTGTTGCTAAGGCATTGAACTGTGAAATAAGTGATAAGGTGATATTTGTAAGGAAGCATTATTTCTACCCAGATTTACCTAAAAACTATCAGATATCTCAATATGACGGTCCAGGCTTTACACCTATTGCTCGAAATGGCTACATTAAGATATTTGTTGATGGTAAGTCAAAGAATATTAGAATAAGAAGAATTAATGTTGAGGAGGATCCTGGTAAAATATATTATATAGGAGGTATTGAGGAGGCTCAATATAGTTTAATAGATTATAATAGATCAGGTATAGCATTGCTTGAAATTGTTACAGAACCTGATATGAGTAGCCCTAAGGAGGCAAGGATTTTTCTCGATAAACTTATAGCTATTCTTGAATATCTAGGTGTAGTCGATACTAGTTTAGAAGGTTCTTTTAGAGTTGATGCAAATATTTCAATAGAGGGCTATGGAAGAGTTGAGGTAAAGAATATAGGCTCTATAAAAGACGTTGAAAAGGCTTTAACATATGAAATAATAAGACAGAAGAGAATTGTTGAACAAGGCGGTGTAGTATCTAGAGAGACTAGACATTGGGATGAGAGAAAAGGTGTAACAGTGCCACTTAGAGCTAAAGAATTTGAAGAAGACTATAGATATTTTCCAGATCCAGATTTACCACCTATAAAAATATCAAGTGATATGATAAATAAAGTTGTATCAGCTTTGCCTGAGCTGCCTGATCAAAGAATAGAAAGAATTATAAAACAATACAATTTAGATGAATATAGAGCAACAATACTTGTGCTAAATAAATGGCTTGCAGACTTCTTTGAGGAAGGAGCAAAAATCTATAGCAATTATAAAAAGCTTGCAGATATGTTAATAACAGATTTTCTTAGATGGGTTAAAGAATTTTCTATAGATCCAAAGAGACTTAGTGTTAAACCCCATACAATTGTAAAGCTTCTTGAACTTTTAGATAAGGGTGTTTTATCTATAAAGATGGTTAAAGAGCTTATGCCTAAGGTTGTGAAAGGTGATTTGGATATAGATGAATATATTAAATTAAAAGGATATACTAAAATCGATGATGAGTCATATATAGAGAATATAGTTTTAGAGGTTTTTAAAGAGAATCCAAAAGCTGTTGAAGATGCTTTAAAAGATCCAAAAGCAATAAACTTTCTCATTGGAGCAGTAATGAAGAAAACCGAGGGTAAGGCAGATCCTAAGAAGACAAGAGATATCATAGTGAATATGCTTAGAAATATTAAAGATTTAAATAGATGAAATCATTGCGTGGGTTTATCATCATTTTTCAGCTCTTAAAACCTCCATCATTGGCTAATAAATAGTGTTCTAGAAGTTAATAACTTTTCTTTCTCTTTTTCTATTTCTATAGCTAAGTAAAGAGTTATCGAATATATACAAGGTTGAATTTTTAAATAATACAAAAATTAAATGTAAAGACTTAAGATTGAATATTTAAGCTAAACCTTTATAGATGTTTTGGTATAATCTAAGGAATTGGCGCTAAATATCTATTACTTTAGTAGCTATAAAGATTATTACGATTACTATGAAACAGATTAATTATTCTATTCAATATTATCTTATAGAAGATTTAGCAAATATGTAAACATTATTGAAGTCTGCAAAACCTATATAGTTGTAATCTCTATTTAGAAGTTTAATTGTTAAGTAAAGATTAGAGTAATGGATGTAAAGTAAATAATTGAAATAAATATGAGATGGGTCAGATATAATACATATTTAACCAAACTTTTATTTAAGGCCATAAGGATGAAGCTAATATCTAGAAGAATAGCTTTTAGCAATCATTGCTTTAAATTTTAATCTGCATCTTAAAATTGTGATGTAGTAAGAAAGGATTAAAGTATATTAATGGATAACATTAAAAATACATTGTTTATTAGTTCTTTACATTTTATTTTCTTTGTCCAAGGATATTGTCTAACATTAGTAATGCTGGTAGGGATTCTTTAACCATTTTTATTTTTGCTAAAAGTTCTTGAGAGTTCTTCTCCTCTTCAACTTGTTCATCAATAAACCACTTTAGAAATGATTCTGTAGCTTTATCACCAATTTTATTGACTACTTCAACAAGTTCCCAAATCCTTTTACTGTTTGCAACCTCACTATTGTAGAAATCTTCAATTGCTTCTTCAATGCTACTCCAGTTTGATCTAGGTCTAGGAATTTCATAAAGCTCTACCTTACCTCCTCTATCACTGATGTATCTAAATATTTTCATAGCATGTTCAACCTCTTCCTTTGCTTGAACAAGGAAATAGTGTGCAAATCCGTTGAGATTTAAACCTGTGAAATATGAAGCCATCGATAGATATAGATATGCATTTTGAAGCTCTTGATTTAATTGTTTATTTAAGATTTCCTCAACTTTTTTATCTAGCATATTGATTCACAACATTATATATTTCTATATTAAAATATAAAAGTTGCCTATATAACAATATAACTGATTAAAAAGAGGATATGTAGTCTCAACTCTATCCTAATAGAAATTCCTACTCTTTAGAGTGGGGAGGAGGTTAAAATAGAAGAGGTTAAAATACAATCTAGCATCAGAAAATTTATAAGGATTAAAATAGGTTCCTTCACCTTTCTATTGTGTGGCGGGCCCGCGGGGATTTGAACCCCGGACCTCCGGCTCCGCAGGCCGGCGCTCTATCCTGGCTAAGCTACGGGCCCAGAAATTGTAGAGTATTGTGCTAATTTTTAGTTTATTTAATTTTATCTTAAATATTAATGATTTATATAGTTTGTGTTTAGAGATGTATAATGTAATATAAATGTAATAAGGAAAAGCTTTTATTTTCTGTGAATTCAAAGCTTTTAAAGTCTTAGAAACAAAAGTGGTGTTGTAGCTGATGGATATATTGACATCCTCGATATATTTAGGATTGGTAGCAGGTATTGTGACATTACTATATGTCATCTATATAATATTTTCTATAATTAGAAGGCCTATAGCTATGAATAGTAATGAGGAGAGATCTGCTGCTCAAATCCATGGCTATATAAGAAGTGCAGCACTTGCATATATAAAAGCACAATATGGTGTTATACTCTCTATAGTAACACTCATTGCTGTTATATTGATAGTGCTAGGTATTGTGGTTCAAAATACTTTGCTACTTTTATCAGGAGTTTCATATATACTTGGAGGAATATGCTCAGCTATTGTAAGTATTGTTGGAATGCTTATGGGGGTTTTCAGCAATATTCGTGTTTTAAATGTGTTGAGTAGAGAGAATATTAATAAGGCATTGGTTTTAGCCTTTAGAGGAGGTTCGGTAACAGGGTTTTTAGTAGGTGGTGTAGGGCTTACGTTTATCCCTCTACTATTTATAGCTTTCAATGGTCTTGACCCAAATTATACAACACAAGCCACTCAGCTTCTTTTAGCATATGCATTTGGAGCTAGTACAGCAGCGTTATTTGCAAGAGTTGGTGGAGGTATATATACCAAGGCAGCTGACGTTGGTGCAGATCTTGTTGGCAAGGTCGAGGTTGGTATACCAGAGGATGATCCTAGAAATCCTGGTGTTATAGCTGATAATGTAGGTGACAATGTTGGGGATTGTGCTGGTATGGGTGCAGATTTATTTGAATCATATATCGAAGGCATTATAGCACCAATGGCTATAGCAGCGGTTTTAGGTATTTCAAATCTTATAGCATATCCAATACTATTTTCATCAATAGCGCTGCTTGTTAGCTTATTTACTTCACAGTTTATAGCTATTTCACCAGTTAGAGAACCTGGAAAAACATTAACTCTAACCTCTATAATCTCCATAGCCGCTGTCGCTATAATTAATGGTATATTCACCTACTCCCTAGACCACACACTGTTGAGTGCTTGGGTTATAGGATTGCTAGGCCTGGTAGCAGGTGCTATAGTTGGCTTTACATCAGATTACTTCACATCACCTATATATAAACCTGTTAAAATAGTTGCTCAAAACTCTCAGTTTGGCCCTGCTTTAACAATATTAAGTGGAATGACTATGGGATTCTACAGTGTATTTATACCAAGTATTGCAATAGCTATAGCAGCTGTTGCCTCATTCGCTATAGGTTCAGCTTTAGTTGCTACAGAGAAGCTATTGGCAGGTATATACTCTGCAGCATTAGCAGGAACTGGAATGCTATCTGTTGCACCAATAATAGTTGCAGCTGATGCATATGGGCCTATAGTAGATAACTCTGCTGGTTTAGCTGAACAAGCAAACTATAGTGACGAGATAAGAGAGCTTGCTGATAAGCTCGACTCTGCTGGAAACACAATGAAGTCCATATCAAAGGGTTACGCAATAGGTTCAGCAGCTTTGACAGCCCTAGCACTACTCTTTAGCTTTGCAAGCGTTCTAGCAAGTAGAAGCGGTCAAAAAATAGATGTAATTATGCAGATCATATTCAATGCTGGGCATCCATCATATGGAGCATACTTTATAGGTGGAGTAATTATAGGAGCTGTTATAATAGCTTTATTTGTTGCCATGGTTATACAAGCTGTAACAGCAGCCGCTGGAAAGCTTGTAGATGAGATAAGAAGACAGTTTAGAGAAAAGCCAGGTATATTAGAATGGAAAGAAAGACCTGATTATGAAAGAGCTGTACAGATAGTTACATACTATGCATTAAGAAGATTAATTGCACCAGGAATTTTAGCGATACTTGCACCAGTAATAATAGTTGTTATATTTGGTGTTGGGGATCCATGGAGAGGAGCATCTGCATTAGGAGGACTACTAATTGGCTCTGTTGCTTCAGGGCTTCTTTTAGGGCTGTTTCAAGGTAATGTTGGAAATACATGGGATAATGCAAAGAAGTATATAGAAGCAGGAAACTTTGGAGGAAAAGGAACAGATACACATAAAGCAGCAGTAGTTGGAGATACTGTGGGAGATCCATTAAAAGACGCGGCAGGACCCGCAATAAATATAATGATGAAGGTCATGGCAGTCTCATCATCAGTTCTAATACCATTTATAATATTTGGACTATAACAAAATATCTTTTTTAATAAAAATAATATCTCTATTTTCAATTTAAATCCGTGATATACAAAATAGAGATAAAATTGTATTTCACTTCTTTGCATTCTTCAACAACTTTGATATATAATTAGATAATAAATTAAACTTCATATAAGATATAATTGATTATAGCTATAATAGAGATTTATGGTCTTAATGAATAGACATAAATGTTTTTAGTTTATTGGTGATTGAATACAGAGAACAATTCAATATAAAAAGTGGTTATATATAGTGTGTTCGACCCCTTCGGCTCCTCCCTTCATTCTCCTCGGTTTCCGAGGTGTCTGGAAGCCGTGAGATACTAGCTATATCCGAATTTATAAATTTATTTACTAATTCAGCTTAACAATCTACATTATATTTGGTGGACCGGCCGGGATTTGAACCCGGGACCTCTCGGGTGCGAACCGAGCGCTCTTCCAGGCTGAGCTACCGGCCCACAAACAATAATTATATGTTAGGTTTTAAGTGTTTTTCAACTTTTTTATATTATTCACAAATTAAATCATTTTGGTACATATATAGTTTTATAGGGAATAAAAATGCTGATGTATATGGATGAGCTAGAAGAGGTATTTAGCTATGCATTAAAGTCTACAATATTTATTAATAGAGATGTATTAAGACCTGAATACATACCTACAGAGCTACCGCATAGAGAAGAACAAGTATCTAAGTTAGGGGCTATTTTAGCACCTGCACTAAGGAATTCGAAACCTAGTAACATTTTTATATATGGCTTAACAGGTACAGGTAAGACTGCTGTAACAAAATATGTTTTAAAGAGATTATATAATAAGGCTATTGAGATAGGCTCTGACATAGTGGCATGTTATGTAAATACAAGGCAGGAAGATACAACTTATCGTGTTATAGTAAGACTTGGTGAATGTATAGGTTTAAAGTTACCATTTACAGGAATATCAACAGCTGAAGCATATAGAAGGTTTCTTAAAGTTTTAGACTCTAGAAACTCTATAATGATTGTTGTATTAGATGAGATAGATTTTCTCATTAAGAAGCAAGGTGATGAACTTCTATATAGACTTTCTAGAAGTAGTGATGATCTTACAAATTCAAAGATATCGATAATTGGTATAACAAATGATTTGAAACTTGTTGAAGATCTAGATCCAAGGGTTAGAAGCAGCCTTGGTGAAATAGAGATCGTTTTCCCACCCTATAATGCTATTCAACTTGAGGACATACTTAAGAGAAGAGCAAAAATGGCGTTTAATCCAAAAGCAATAGATGATGCTGTTATAAGCTTATGTGCAAGTTTAGCAGCTCGTGAACATGGTGATGCAAGAAGAGCTCTTGATCTTCTAAGAGTTTCTGGAGAAATTGCAGAGAGAGAAGGTGCAGAGACAATATCTATACAACATGTATATATAGCTTTAAAAGAAATAGAAAGAGATAGAGCTAGTGAAGTAATTTCAACAATGCCTCTTCACAGTAAACTAGTACTACTAGCGATATATAATCTCACACGAAGCAATACTAAGACAACAACAGGAGAGGTGTATATCCACTACAAAGCTTTGTGTGCAAAGCTAGGTATTGAAAGCGTTACCCAAAGAAGGGTTAGCGATATAATTAGCGAACTCGATATGATAGGAATAATAACAGCTAGGTTAATAAGCCGTGGAAGATATGGTAAGACAAGAATGATATCTTTAGCAGTTCCTGAAGATGTGGTGCTAAATGCTCTCCGTGGAGATAGCTACATCGAATCCTTGCTATCTAGGGATAGATGATGGATATTTCGATATTAATCTTAAGAAATTGAATAGAAATGCCAAAACAGCTTTAATAGGCATTGTAACATGCAAAGGTAGATTTGTAGATCTATTTATAGATAAGATAACCATTGATGGTTTAGACGGTACTATATCAGCTAGTAGAATAATTTCCAAAGCATTAAAGCTATATCCAATCCATATAGTATTTCTTGACGGTGTGACATATGCAGGGTTCAACATTATAGATCCTAGAAGACTATATAGCATATTTAACACATCTTTTGCTGTAATATTCAGACATCAGTTAGACCTATATAAGATATTTAAAGCGCTTAAAGAACACTTTAAAGACTATATATATAGATATAGCATCATAGAATACATATATAAACAAAGCTTTGAAGTAAAAGTAGATGGCACAAAGATAAGGGTATATGCATTAGGACTTTCATTGGAACTAATTTCAAGACACATAGAAAAAGCTAGGAGAGTATATATAGAGCCATATCCTTTAAGAGTTGCAGATCGTTTAGCATCACTTATTGGTAGAATTTTAATGAATAAAAATATATGAAATTAAAATATTATTTAAAATCTGTTAATTACGAATTAATACATAGTATATTAAAATAGTTGATGGTTCTTATGGCGGGGAGGAGGTCAGAGAGTCCAACTTTCAATGTATTTTTTCTGGCTTTCTGTAAGTTTATCAATTTCTATGCCCATTGCTTTAAGCTTTAGCTCTGCAACATTGATATCTATTTCTTTAGGTACATCGTATACTTTTTTCTCTAAGGTGTTATGTTTTTCAACAATATATTTAATTGATAGTGCTTGGTTTGCAAAACTCATGTCCATAACCTCGCTTGGATGACCCTCAGCACATACTAGGTTAACTAATCTACCTCTTCCAAGAAGATATAACTTTTTATTGTTTGGAAGAGTATATTCGGTTATACAATCCCTTAATTCTTTTTTAGATGATGCTATTTCATCTAAATCTTTTACACTAACTTCAACATCAAAGTGCCCAGCATTTGCTAGGATAGCGCCATCTTTCATTTTTAGATAATGTTCTTTTGTTATAACATCTATATTACCAGTTGCAGTTATAAACACATCACCTATTTCTACAGCATTATTCATTTTCATAACTTCAAAACCATCCATAAGAGCTTCAAGAGCTCTAATCGGATTAACCTCTGTTACTATTACACGTGCACCCATTCCTCTAATTCTCCATGCTATTCCTCTTCCAACCCAGCCATAACCTGCAACAACAACAGTTTTCCCAGCTAATAATATGTTTGTTGCTCGCAGAATGCCATCTACAGCACTTTGGCCAGTTCCATATCTGTTATCAAATAAATATTTTGTTAACGCATTATTCACAGCTATAACAGGGTATCTTAGAACTCCATCTCTCTCCATAGCTTTTAATCTTAGAACTCCTGTTGTTGTCTCTTCGGTTCCTCCATAAACCCTAGAGGCTATATCTGTTTTCTGGGTATTTAAATGGACATGCAGATCTCCACCGTCATCTATCACGATATGAGGCTCACATTCTATGATTTTATCTATAGCCCAAAAATACTCATCTTGTGTTTCCCCTCTCCATGCAAATACATGCACACCATTTAAAACCAGTGCTGCTGCTACATCATCTTGCGTTGACATGGGATTGCTTGCAGCTAACCATATCTCTGCACCACCACGTAGCAATGTCTTTACAAGAACGGCCGTCTCTTTAGTTACATGTAGCACTGCTGCTATTCTTATACCATTAAGAGGTTTCAATTTTTCGAATTCATCACCAATCAAATTAAGTACAGGCATATGTCTACTAGCCCATTCTATTTGAGCTTTTCCTTTATCAGCCAAAGTTATATCCTTAATCTTAAACTCCATATGTTCATCCCTATATTATTAAGTTGTCGAAGAGTAAATAACTATTAATAAATGTTAAAAATCTGCTCAACATTTTATATAGAGGCTATAACAATGCATAGTAAGAAACTAGCTATAGTAGTTGTTGGTATGCCTGGCTCTGGAAAATCAACATTATCTATGGTTGCTAAGGAACTTGGTATACCAGTTATAAATTTAGGTGATGTAGTAAGAGAAGAGGTATCGAGAAGAGGTTTAGAACAAAGTTTAGAGAATTTATTAAAGACAGCTAAACAACTTAGGGAAATATTTGGAAATGATGCAATAATGAAACTTGCAATTCCAAAGATAAAGGAAGCTATAAATAGATACTGCATTATTTTAATAGATGGTGTTAGAAGTTTTGATGAATTAGAATATCTTAGATACAATATAGAGATTGAAACAATGGTATTAGCTATACATGCATCTCCCAAATCAAGATTTCAAAGACTTATTACCAGAGGTAGATCAGGGGACCCGAAAACATGGGAAGAATTTAAGAAAAGAGACCTAGAGGAGCTTTCATGGGGACTAGGAAACATAATAGCATTAGCTGATATGGTTATAATAAATGAAAAATCATATGAGGAGTTTATAAGTAATGTAAGAGAATTATTACTTGGTGTGTATTTAAGTTGGTGTACATAAGAATTGAAGCAGAGGTTAGACCTACTGAAGATTTAGATAAAGTAGTTAGAGCTATAAAAAACATCATAGTTGTAAGAAATTTGAAATTGGAAGATGTAGGTAGAGGTAAAAAAATAATAATATGTGAAGAAAATAGTTTAGAATCTTTAAGAAAATTTTATGAGATATTAAGAAGACAAAGGATTCTCGATACTGCAAGAAGTGCTATGTTAAAGAATTTAAAAGGCAATACAATTGAATTTAAACTAAATAAACAGGCAGCATTTCAAGGTATAGTGAATTTTGTTGAAAATGATAGTGAAAGTCCATTAGGTGCTATAACCATAATGATTACAAGTAATAAGGTAAATAAGATAGTTGATTGGCTAGCACCAAAAACATCTCATGGTAAACCATTATGGGAGATAGAACCTCCAAAAGATATATAGAAGAAAACTAACATTCAATTCTATCTAATGGAAGCATTGTAAGATCCTCAGCTATAAAAATATCACCATTAAATATTCTTCGAGCTCTAGAGATATAATCTCTAATCCACTCAAAACTATAGCGTAAACTTATATGAGTAACAACAAGTATCTTAGCTTTTACAAGCTGAGCTAAAAGTGCTGCATCTCCTATTGTAGCATGGAAAGTTTGATAAGCTTTAGCTTTATCGTCTTTATAATCCATATATGTAGCCTCATGAATAATTACACAAGGATTTTGGTTTTTTACTATTTCATAACATTCATTATTACATACACCATCACCGGAATAGAATATGGTTATAAATCTATCCGATTTTTCATTAACTTTCACTTTAGCAATATAGCCATATGCTTTAACATCTCCATGATTCATATGAATAGATGTGATAAGGATATCACCGTTGATTGTCTGAACATATTTCTTGCTATTAGCTAAGGTTCCAGCGTCAATGCATTCTATCCTAGCTACATCGCTATTATATATCTCATAACTATTTTCTGTTTTATTACTAGATGTAAAAAACTGTTTTAAATATATCGAGCAAAGTTCTTCTGGACCTAATACTGTAATAGTATAGGGCTTTTGTATATTTTGTGTAATAGACCTCATCAACATTGTGTCTATAATTGGCATTAAACCATAGTAGTGATCTCCATGCATATGTGTTATACATATCATGTTTATCTTTAGCAAATTCACACTTATCTTTCCTAAATTTATCTGTGCAGCTTCACCTGCATCTAGAAGTACACATGATTTAATACCACATACCAATATAGCTGGAGAGTATCTTGTATATGTAGGAGTAGAAGCTGATGTACCGATAAAGATTATTTGAGGTTTTCTCATTTGCTACACTCTTATAACATATATCATTCTTGTAAGTGATCCATGGACTCTATTTAAATGTTTCTCTAAAACAATGGTATTCAAATTATTTAAGAGCATATCAATAAAGTTTTCAAAATGTATAGGTATAGCAAATACTATATGACCACCTCTTTTAACAACTTCGTAAGAGTTATAGATAAATCTTTCAATTAAATTCTGTAAGGTTTGTGAACGAGGAACACTTTGAATACCATAGGGAGGATCTGTAACTATAGCATTGAAGAATTTACTTCTGAATATATTGTATAGTGAATCTGATTGAATGAATTCAACTTTATCTTCACAACTATATGCATTACTATTAATTTTAGCGCCATCTATCATTTTCCTATCGATATCTGTACATGTGACTTGAAGACCCATATTGCAAGCCTCCAAGGCTATCCCCCCTACACCACAAAATGGATCTAATATATGCTCTTGTCTTCTACTACTAACCTTAGCAATATTAACTAAAGCTCTTGCTAAAATAGGCTTCATAGTACCTGGTCTATAACATGGTCTATGATGAGGTTCACGATCATAGAATTTAACTTCTTTTCTTCTATATAGAACCTCATAAATTATTGCCAACCCGGCTATTAATACTATTTTTATTCTTTTTTTACATTCTCTCCATCTAATTCCCATAGACGAGAAAAGTTTTTGTATTTGAAACGCATTCTTTTTTCCAAATCCTCTAATAGAATCTACATCTATGCAACTATCCACATCTATATAGTTTTTTATATTGTCATATAAATAATCATCTTCTGTTAATATGTCTATAACTTTACCTAATTCAATTAATAGAGCAGACCGTATAATAAGTAACTTGGTTAGATCTTCACTAGATTCAAAAAATATGAATTCGTCTATTCTTTTATGGATATTACATTCTATATTTTCAGCATTTACTATAGAGAAAAACTCTGAGACTGCTAATGATAATAATTCATTAGATAATCTCGCAATATACATGGTTAATATGTTACCCATTTGGTAATTTCATCGCATATATGCTTACTTATATCTATTACATAGATCCATTTAGGCAGGTCTATAGATACATTAATAGTATTTGCTGTAACGAGTTTATCGATATTTGCTGATGATAGAACCTCTATGGATTTTGAGGATATTAAGGAATGTGTTACTACAGCAATAACACTTTTGGCACCTGATTGATAAAGAGCTTGAGCAGCTTTAGCTATAGTTCCCCCAGTGCTTATAATATCGTCGACGATTGCTATAGTCATTCCATTGACGTTGAGCTCTTTTTGATCTATTTTTATTTCACCTGTTATCCTATCTCTAAATTTATCTATATAGTCATAAGGTATACCAAGATTTTTTGCAACTTCTTGAGCTCTTGGAAGAGCACCTTTATCAGGTGCCAAGACAAGGTCTATTTTTTCATTGATGATATTGAGCATATATGTATGTGGCATAATATTAAATACTTTGAATCCTAGAGATGACAATGATTGTATAGAGTGGATGTCTACAGTAACCATAGTATCTACACCAAGTAACTTTAAATTTAGGTATAGTGCTCTAACACTAATAGGCTCTCCTTTTAAAAATCTCTTATCTTGTCTTGAATAAGCAGCATATGGTAATATTACGAATTTAGTTTTAGCTCCACTACCGTTAATAGCTTCTAATGCTAGATATAACTCAATGATTTTTCTATCTTGATCAGGATACAGTGACTGTATAACAACTACATCCTGTGTTTCTAAATCGGGCAATCTAAGATATTGTTCACCATCAGGAAAAATTCTGGTTATTGGTTTAACTATTTTCCATCTACACTTATCCTCAAATCCTTTAACTAATGAGTTAGGTGTACCTGAAAGACATAAAAATAACATGTTGTATCACTATATAGAGTCTGTATTATACATATTAGTGAGGCTAATTGTAGTATTAAATAATATATGTCTAGGGATTTTAAATGCTTTCATCAATTAGATTAACAAACACTGGAAAAATACCTCTATCACTTTATTGTGTGGGCGGGCTTTCACTAGTGTTAAATTTCATTGAATGTCCTCTTAATTGTGATTCATGTCCATGGGAATCAAATATTAGTAAAAGAAGTGCTAGATTAATAGAATTCAACCCTCAAGTTGTTGTTAAACTAGCTAAGCAATATGATGTAGACATAATTTTTCTTCATGGAGCAGAACCATATAACTATATAAGTTATGATGATGTAAAGAGAATTAAAGATGAGAGTAATGTTGCTATAGGTTTGAAAACTAATCCACTTATTGCTAAAAATAATTCTAGATTTACATCAATTATCAATTTCATTGATGTAGCATTATTTGAAATTGTGCTGAATGATGATATAGAATTACAAACAACATCTTTAATGAATATAATGCATTCTTCAATTGCTCAATTTAAGCACATAGAAATTGCAGTGGTTGTTATGAATAATAAGAATAATTTGGCTTTGATTAATACACTCAAAAATGTTATTAATATCATTAAAAAGAATGATATTCCAATAAATATAGTCCCCATTAATAATATGTATAAAGTATTTGATATTAATTTAATTAATAGACTAAGAGAAGAGCATCCTCTAATACAAATACCTACTGCTGATGTATTTGAAAATGCTTCAACTATATGCCCAAGATGTAAAAACATGGTGATTATTAGAAGAGATGGTATAGTATACAAAGTAAATATTAATGATATAGGAAAATGTATATTTTGCGGATATAAGCTTGTTAACTCAATGTCTAAGAAACTTGTTAAGCTCCCGCTAGATATACCATTAGTATAAGGTGTGTTAAAAGAATGTATTTCATATTTATATTAGGGCCTGCAGGTTCTGGTAAAAGCTATTTAACATATTCATTTACAAACTGGTTAATTGATCATGGAATGGATGTTGCTATTGTAAACCTTGATCCAGCTGTCGAATGGCTTCCATATACACCTGATGTAGATATACGAGACTATATCACAGTTGAAGAAGTAATGAAAAAATATAACCTAGGTCCTAATGGAGCACTAGTAGCTGCTATAGATCTTTCAATAAATTTCGTTGAGAATCTTAGAAGTGAAATTGATGAACTAAAAACAAACTATGTTGTTGTTGATACCCCTGGTCAAATGGAATTATTTGCATTTAGGTCAGCTGGACCTGTGGTAATGAATTCCTTGGCTTTAAATGATAAAACAGTAGCATTGTTTTTAATTGAATCAACAATATTGGTAAAACCTTCAACATTTCTTTCACTTATTATGCTTGCATTAGCTGCATCAATATCACATAAACTTCCACAGATAATTACTATAACAAAAACTGATTTATTGCCTAAGGAAAAATATGAGGATTTAATGCGTTGGATTGAAGATCCTTTAGAGATTTTTAAAGATATGAGAAAAGAGGATGCTATATTTGTAACACAGTATGGCGATATATTAGCAGCATTTGAAGACATCATAGCGAGGTTTAATATTGGAGGCTTTACCTTAGTTTCTTCTTTAACAGGGCAAGGTCTAGATGAACTTTATGCATTAGTGCAGAGGATATTAATAGGTGGTGAAGATTTTTATACTGAGGAACCTAGTGAAGTTCTTTAGAAATTAATAAACAATAAGTAAAGGTTTTCATTATGGATAAGTCTAATGAGAGAAAAGATATAGAAGTTCTTCAAAAGGAATTAGGAAATATTAGGGAGGAGCTTCAGCTTCTTATTGTTGAAAGAGATAACCTTAGAAGAGAACTTGGCAATATTAGGGAGGAGCTGTCTAAGAAACGTAATGAAGTAATGAAACTTAAAGAAGAATTGAATAATGTTAAAAATAAATTAAATGATCTTTACCAGAAGTTAAATGAACTTAAGGAAAAATCAATTAAATTGAAAAATTTATTGAAGAATCAATTATATGAATTGAAGGAAGTTTCAATAGAGCTTAAGAAGCTTCAGCCTATAAAAATACATATGAGTTTAGATGAAATAAAACAACGAATTGAACAATTAGAATGGACCATTATAACAACACCATATCTTGATCCAAAAGATGAAGAGAAAATGGTTAATGAAATTACAAACCTAGAACACATGTTTAAAACAATAGCTACAAACCAAAAACGATACTCTGAACTTATACAAAAGTATGATGAAATAAAGAATGTTGTGAATAATGTAAGAGAGGAATTGAATAAAGTTAATAAAGATTTAAATGATTGCAGAAATAGTATTGCTCTAATGAAAGAAGAAAGAAACAAGATTAAACAAGCTATTACTGAGTTAATTAAGGATATTATAGAGATTAAGAAAAAACGTGACAACATAAAAGAAAGACTCAAGTTCACAATCAGTTCAATAAATGAGAAGAGACAACGTTATATTGAAATACTAAGTGAGATTAAAAGAATTCAAATTGAAAGTAAAAAATCTGTTGAAGAGAAAATAATTAAAGAAAAGAAAAGAAAAGCTCTTGAAAAACTTAACAAAGGTGAAAGAGTTTCATTATATGATTTATATGTAGCATTAGAAGATTCTACCTCCTCCCCATCATAAAATATAAGGATTTCTTTAGGAAATTTATTGGCTTCACATCTATTTTGGTACAACTATCTTTCTTCTGCAAGCAGCTGGGTATTAAAGACTCTTTATCTATTCCATAGCATCGTAGTTTTCTCTTGCATTAGATGCTTAGGGATAGCCACACATCTCTACCCCAGGAGCATCCCAGAGAGAACAAGTTTAAAGTTTTCTCTTATTTCCACTATAATTAGTAAAGCTTTCAATTGTAAGGAGTTAAGGAAATACAATGATATTTATCTTCCAAATCTTCTTTCTCTTCTCTGATAGGATCTGATGGCTCGATATAGGTCTATTTTTCTAAAATCTGGCCAGAATACATCACAGAAATATAGCTCGCTATATGCTATTTGCCATAGAAGAAAATTGCTTATTCTCATTTCTCCAGATGTTCTAATAACTAAATCGGGTTCTGAGAAACTCTTTAAATGTGATGTATCAAGATATTTTCTTACATAATCTTCTGATATATTTTCCAGCTTAATCTTACCATTTAATACATCTAGTGCTATATTTTTTATAGCGTTCACTATTTCTTGTCTTCCACCATAGCATAATGCTATATTTAGGTATCTATCTGAATATTCCTTGGTTTCTTTTTCTAATAGCTTAGCATATTTAATGACATCATCTCTTACAAGCTCTATTTTTCCAAAAACTTTAATTCTAACACGATATTTATGAATTATATTGCTATTTATGAGCTCTTCAAAACCATTTTTAATTATATTAAACAGATTCTCTTTTTCATTTTCTGATCTATAGAGGCAATTTTCATATGACATAGCATATATTGTAACAACTTTTATACCTAGATCATAGATCCATTGTAAAACATCTCGCATTTTTTCATATCCATACCTATGACCTTCAATAGGGTCTAGACCGCGTGTTTGTGCCCATCTTCTATTACCATTAGGTATTATGGCTATATGCATAGGCATATTTTTATTTGCTATTTGTTTTAAAAGATATCTTTCATAGAATAGATAAACCATATCTATTAATGGACTCAATAAATTTTTAATTCTCAACTTAATTAATATTTCTATTAATTTGTCAATAAATTTTACATATCCCTTGTCCACGACCACTCACTATACCTTATCTAATTCAATATTTAAATAAATTTAAGAAGTATATTAAGCTATATTGTTATGGTGGAAATTCAACAGATATATATATTGAAATATTATGCCGCAACCAAAAAGCTTCACCTTTAATGCAGTGTGAAGGTTCTATCACTAAAAATCAGACCAGGTCATAGATACTATCTCATAAGCTTTCTCTTAACCATGGATCTTTTAAAGAGATTCTTGTTCTTTATGACAGAAAGGAAATTGGTTACATTCAACTATATATTTTTAGGATCTGAAACACAGTAATTTATGGCCCCGCTACCTCACATCTCTCTAAATGACCCTTAATAGGTTATGGAAATGTAGAGAGATCGGTTAGGCGGGGAACATCTATTTTGATGTTTTAGATCTTATATAATTTATGAATTCCTCTATATTTATTTCTTCTCTATGTTTTGGAAGCTCTACTATAAAGATTCTACCATCTTGAACCCTTAAAGTCCTTATGACATCCTTATCTTTATATCTATATACATCTAGCTGCTTTAAACCCAACTTTTCAAGAGCTTTTCTATACATGGTATATCTAGACATGACTTTTCCACCTTTCTATAGATAATTGAATTATTTTAAAGGGCCGCGGCCGGGATTCGAACCCGGGACCTCGGGATCTCTGCACATTATGCCCCACAGTCCCGCGCTCTTCCAGGCTGAGCTACCGCGGCCACCTGATAAAAGGTTAAGGTATTGTGGAGCTAAAAATTCTTTTGTGTTCATGCTTCTAAAACTCTATTATTCTATACTTCATTGTTGTGGTATCTATTACTGCCACACTTTTTTTATTTGTTAGATAGCCACATACTTCACCTGGGTTTAGTACAAGGCTTTTACCAATAGTATAGGCCTCAGCTTTATGTGTATGTCCATATAGGATAACATCGTATTTACCAGAAAATGCAATGGAGTCTATAATTTCTTTAGTTTGTTCTACTGTTCCAAATCCATGAACAAGAAGTATTTTTTTGCCACCTATATTTAGAATATATATGTTTTGTTTAATTGTAGCACCAGCTTTAACAGCTATTTCTTTAAGATGTATTGTATCACCATCGTTGTTACCAAGTAATGCAATAATTTTTGCGGGAAACTCTATTATTCTCATAAACGTAAAAGGAGATATAATATCACCAAGATGTATTAAAATTTCTATATCTTCATCCCTAAAGATTTTAAGTGCTATTGAAACAGCATCTAAATTGTCATGACTATCACTCATAATACCTAAGAGCATATGATACACCTTAATAGATGTATTAAGAAGAACTTATTTAATTCAATTAATAAATTCTAATATTCAAAACAAAATAAAAAGGAATTACTTTATAATTCAAAATAACTTATTATTCTTCTGCTATGAAGTGTAAGGGCTCTCTTTAAATGGTTCATCGGTTCCTTACATCTATTTGGTTTTATATCTATAAAAGTTAGAGATGATATAATATAAAAAGTGAATTACAAAGTTTTTGGTAACCCTCCTAAAACAATATTACCATCACCATCTATATAACCCCAAGGCATAGCTTCAGTATTGTACATAGCATATAAATTTCCATCTCTATCTATAGCTATAATGCCAGCCGTGTTTGTTCCAAATCTATTTGTTAAGATTTCTAAAGCTTTCTTAGATGCTGTAGCAACATCTATGCCTCTACATATTTCATCTACTGTTCTTAAAGCTAGATATGTTGATATTATATATTCTCCAACACCTGTTGAAACTGCAGCGCCACATTTATTTGCATAGA
>Ga0185307_1000041_pt1 | contig 96362 bp, 103 predicted proteins | sample LHCtaG_FD_128010 | JGI IMG/M metagenome (GOLD analysis project Ga0185307, IMG submission 128010) | Hot spring microbial communities from Little Hot Creek, USA to study Microbial Dark Matter (Phase II) - LHC4sed_matched (SPADES... | ecosystem: Environmental > Aquatic > Thermal springs > Hot... | reverse complement strand
CCTCAAAACCAATACCCTTAATCTTAGCTACCTCATGAAGTGTTTCTAAGACCATAGTAGGTACTAACCTCATACCCCTATATATGTAGGGCCCGTCACTCTCAGTTAATATTATCTCTATAGGTGCTTTCATAACTACTTCACGATGTTTTAACTGGATCTTAACTGCTGGATTTATAGTTATGTAGTATCCCATAGACTCTATATCCTTAAGTAATTCTGTAGGTCCTGTATACCAGTGTATTATAGCTACACGTATATCATACTTAGTGAGTAGTTTAATTACCTCATCCCAAGTACCTACTGCATGTATGTTAACTCCTAATCTATGATCGCGAGCTAATTCTAAGAAGTATTTAAATACTTCTAACTGTTTATCATATGTTTCAGGTGTGAATCTCTTATCAATACCTACTTCACCTAGGAATTTAACCCTACTAACTAATTCACTCAATGATCTTAACTCCTTACTAATATCTACCTTACCTATATTCCATGGATGTAGACCTACTGAAGGTATTATATTCCCACACTTACTAGCGATATCTAAAGTCCTTAAAGAACTTAAGTAATCATCTGAGACTGCATTAATTAGCAAGTCATCCCTACAATAATTAACTAACTCATCATCTATGAATTCATGGAGATGACAGTGAGCATCAACTAATTTAAACGTAGTTACACCTCAGATAGTTATTCATTACCATTAATACTTATTAATTATTAAGTTAATTCTCTAATGGTGTTAAGTTTGGTTAAAGTTGTTAAGAGGAATGGTATAGAGGAGGAATTCATCCCTGAGAAAATTGTTGTAAGTGTTTTAAAGACTGGAGCTCCAGTAGATATCGCTAGAAAAATCTGTAAGGTGATTGAAGGTAGGATTTATGAGAAGGATTTAGAGAAGATTGAAGCTAAGGAATTAACTAAATGGATTTTAGAGTTATTGAGGAAGTATAATGAAGAGTGGTATAGGGCTTGGATAGTATTCGATAAGTATATTAAGAAGAGGGAGACTGAGAAGGAACTAAGTTAAACTGATTGAAAATAATAGATTATTATTTTTTATGTATTAATAATTAGGGTGGTTTATTGAGTGAGGACTTAATAAGTTATGTGTTAAATTATTCGAGAGATTTAGGTGCTAAGTATGTTGAAGGTAGATACCAACTAGATAAGTACTTCGCTATAATTTTAAGGAATGGTAAGTTAGTAACTCTAGGTACTTCTATTAATGATGGTGTGGGTATTAGGTTGATATACGATGGTGTCTTAACATTCTCAGCAACTAATAAACTATGTAGGGATGAGTTAGTAGGTGTTGTTAGGAATGCTATTAGTAGGGCTAGAGCAATAGCTCACCTAGTTAAAACACCTACTAGGTTTAGTAATGATGTGGTTGGTAGGGGCTCTTACGAGGTAACACCTACTAAGGATTTTAACTCATTAGATGTTAGTGAGAAAGTTAAGCTGCTGATCGAGCTATATGATGTCATAGTTAGTAGTACTAAGGAGGTTAAGATACCTGCTACCTACTGTGAATATGTTGAGCATATACAGGAGAAGTTAATAGTTAATAGTGATGGTGGTTTTGTGAGGAGTAGAGTACCTAGGTTACTAATAGTGTTAAACTTAGTCTTACATCATCCACAGAAAGGTAGTATTCAGAGGGTTATGGAGTTCGGTGCTTCAGGAGGTTTAGAACTAATTGATGAGTGGGACTTATTTAGAGTTGTTGAGGAGGAAGTTAAGAATTTAGAGAGGAATTTAGTTGAAGGTGTTGAACCACCTAAGGAACCAGTAGATGTTGTATTAGGTCCTGAAGTCGTAGGTATAATAGTTCACGAATCTGCAGGTCATCCTATGGAAGCTGATAGGATCTTAGGTAGAGAGTCTGCACAAGCTGGAGGATCTTACGTGAAGCCTGAGTACATAGGTAGTTATAGAATCGGTAGCGAGTATGTTACAGTTATTGAAGATCCTACAATACCTAAAAGTTATGGTTATTACGAATACGATGATGAGTGTATTAAGGCTAGACCTAGGTATTTATACAAGGAGGGTATAATATATGAACCACTCCATAATAGGCAGACAGCTCATATCTTCAGGACTATAAGTAACGGTTCTTCAAGAGCTATGGACTACGCTAGTGAACCACTGATAAGGATGTCTAATACATACTTTAAACCAGGTGATATGGATTTCGAAGAACTTATTGAGGATATAAGGTTAGGTGTGTACATTAAGTCTTACATGGAGTGGAATATAGATGATATTAGATGGAATCAGAGATATGTAGGTTTAGAGTCTTACTTGATAGTTAACGGTGAGTTAAGAGGTTATATCAGGAATCCTGTGCTAGAATTAACGACTGCTGGGTTATACAGTAAGGTAGTCGGTGTTGATAAGAACTTAAGGTTCTATCCAGGAACTTGCGGTAAGGGAGATCCTCCACAAGGTGTTCCAGTATGGTTTGGAGGTCCTAACGTTAGGTTATCTAAGATCAGGTTAGGTGTTACTGTATGAGCACTGAATTGCTGGATATCGCAAATACGTTACTGAAGAAATTACGTAGTAGTTATGATGAGTTAGCAGTTATGGTTAACGGTGTAGACTCAGTAATGGTTAAGATCGTAAATAATGATGTAGTCCTTAAATACCATAGGAAGTCCTACAATGTAGAATTATACTTAGTTAAGAATAGGAGAATATTAATTCTAGAGTCCTCAACATCAGATCTAAATCAACTCTCTAGAGTTGTTGATGACATTAGTAAGTACGTATATGTTGTTGAGGAGTCCGAGCTATACGCTCCGTTACCGGAGCCTAAACCAGTTAAACCATTAGGTAATTTAGTAGATAGCACCGTAGTTAAGTATATGAATGAACCTGCTGAATTATATGAAGTGCTCATAAATTCAGCAGTTAATGAAGGTGCTGAGAGGGTTTCAGGAATTCTAAACTTAAGCATGAAGTCTAAGGCAATAGTAAGTAGTAACGGGTTTGAAGGTCATGAAGTAGGTAGTGAAGTATCTACCTACTTAAGAGTATTTAAAGGTGATTACTCAGGTCATTGGGCTTACGGGAGTAGATTCTTAGACCTTAAGAGTGTTGAAGATGTAGGTAAGACTGCAGTTCAGTACTCATCATATGCTAAGGGCTTCGTAGACATACCTCCAGGTAAGTATGACGTCATACTATCACCGTTAGTGGTCGGTAACCTTATGGAGCTAGTAGTTAGCATGACATCAGCATTCAATGTGTTAGCAGGTTTCTCAATGTTTATGGGTAAGTCGTTAGGTGATGTAGTAGCTGCTGATAAGTTAACACTAGCTGATGTACCTAGGGATGTAGAGTTAAGTAATTCAACATCTTTTGATGATGAAGGTATTGAGACTTACGATAAGGAGTTAATAAGTAGGGGTTCTTTAAAGACGTTATTACATAATAGTAAGACAGCTAGGAGGTTTAACACGGTATCTACTGGGAATGCTGGTTGGATAGTACCTAGGCCTTGGAATATAAGTGTAGTTCCAGGTGATTCAGATGTTGATGAGATGATTAGAGAGGTTAGGAATGGATTACTAATAAATAATAATTGGTATACTAGATTTCAGAATTATGTTGAAGGTGTTTTCTCAACTGTTAGTAGGGATGCTGTGTTAGTTATACGTGATGGTGAGGTTGTAAGTAATGCTAGGAGGGTTAGAATAGCTGATAACTTAAGTAGGTTATTAAATAACATATTGTTGATTGGCCGTAGATGCTACTTAATTAAGTGGTGGGAGGTTGAAGTACCTTCTAAAGTACCTTATATACTTGTTAAGGATTTAAACATTACTAAACCTTTTGAGTAGTTAGATAGCCTCCTCAACCCTACTATACTCACCAATCTCCTCCTCACAAGTATCTACCTCCTCCCAACCCTTAGGACAACCACTACCTAATCTTATAGGTTTAGTAAGTCTAGTTAGTAGTACTACTCTAGAAGCTCTACTATGGGAGACTATCTTATACCCAACCTCATCAGATAACTTCTTAGCGAATTCTACAACTTCATTGAATGTAGGCATATTCTCCCTACTTAACCTACCTACAGAACCACCTACATGCATATATGCTTTAGTCTCTATATACGTAGGCTGTGCTAACTCTAACAACTTCTTAAACTTTTTAATAACTTCATAACTCATGTTAAACCCCTTAACCAACGTAATTCTAATAACTGTTGGTGATGTAAAACTCGGTAGTATCTCTAAAGTCTTTAGAGTTAATTCCCAAGCATTAGGTATTAACGGTCTGTTGAAGTAGTTATATGTCTCACGGTCGTAAGCTTCTATAGATATGTATAGCTGACTCGGTTCCTCCTCAAGACTTGCTAGTACGTCAGGTCTAACACCCCTACTCACTAAGAACGTAGTTAGACCTCTACGGTGGAATTCCTCAATAAGTTCTGATAGTCTTGGATATAGCGTAGGCTCACCAGTTAAGCTAATCGCTACGTGTTTAGGGTTTAAAGCTTCTTTAAACATCTCCTCAGAAGTCCTCTTCCTATAACCACTTACGATCCTCCTATGTTCTAAGATAGCCATCTCAGCTATGAATTCAGGATCATCTACATAAGGTAGTGTTGTTAACTCCTCACTACTAAGTCCTAGGTCTTGAGGTCTTACACGCCAGCAATGTAGGCAGTTATTCCAACACCAAAGTACTGAAGGCGACATCTGAATACATCTATGTGATGCTATCCCGTAAAACCTACACTTATAGCAGAACCTACCGTAGACTAAGGCGTTATGAACCCATAAACACTTCTTAACAGCACTATGAGTACCTATTAAATGATATTTCTGACTCTTCAACCTCTCAATACATTCTGTATACGAATCTCTTAATACCTGCATTAGCACCGGGGAAGACTTGTTTAGAAATTTATAAGTTGATTAGTGCTTATTAGATAGGTTAAACATTATGAAGTCTGTAGTTGTATGTCATGGTGATTGCGACGGTGTTATAAGTGCTTACCTATACATTAAGCATTTCTTAATTGGTGAGTACCCAAGTAATACTGAGTTAATATTTACTCAGCCTTGGAGAGCTCATGTAGACTTAAGGAGGATACCTAAGGAAGTTAGTGAGTTAGTAATGCTTGATATAGCACTTAATAAGGAAGTAGTTAATATGTTATTACCGTTAACTCGTAAGTCTAGGGTTGTTGTGATAGATCATCACGTTAGTAGTGAGTTATTCGTAGATAGTTTAAGTAAGTCAGGTGTTAAGGTAGTTTGGAGTAAAGCTACTTCAACACCTAGGTTGATGGCTAACATATTGAAGTTGATTATTAATCCTTACGAGGACTTACTTGTTAGAGTTGCTGATGTATGTGAAGGTGTTGAAGGTGATGAGGAGGTTAGTAAGATTGCTGATGTGATTAAGTTATCAATAGCTAGAGATCCTGGGGATACTAACTTCCTTAACTACTTGATAAAGTCTATGCTTAAGGGTTTAAACATATCAACTCTAGATGAGGTTGTGAAGAGAGCTTCAATAGCTAAGTGGTTACTTAATAAGTTACTTAAACTTATGAAGGAGAGGTCTGTAGTTATCGGTGATTACGTAGTAACTACTCTAACATCACCTGAGTCTAGAATCTACGCAGGTATCCTAGGTATAGCATCAACTGAGTTTGCTAAGAATGTTAAATCTGATGTGATATTGATTAGAGAGGAGGAGGGGAAGGTCGTAGTAACTGTGAGGTCTTTTAAGAGGAATGCCTTAAACATATGTAAGTTAATATCTGAGAGGCTTGGTGGGAGGTATGGAGGTCATGTTGAGGCTGCATCAGCAACACTAGCTAATACTAATTTAGAGAGTGTTCAGTTAGGTGTTTTAAAAGTGATTAAGGATGTTAGAAGACGTAATATTATCTAGAGTTGATTGGTTAATACTTCAGGATATCATTAGGAAGTATTTTAGAGTTAGTACTATAGTTATGTTTTGTCAGTGTGAGGTTTTTTATGAGGGTAGGGCATCATCTAGAGCGTCTGAAGCTCGTAGGTTAGTGATTATTAAGGAGGATGGGACACTACTAATTCATGAAGGTGTTGGTGTAGAACCTATTAACTGGCAACCTAACGCATTAATAACATCTAAAGTCGGTGAAGACCACTTCGAGTTAGTAGCTGTTAGGAGTAGGCCTAAGGAGGTGGTTAAGGTCTTTATTAAGGATAAACCTGATGTGATTATATGTAAGTTAGGTAGTGGTAAGTTCTCTATCAGAGGTACTGAGGAAGACTTAATAAACTACGTAGCTCAGAACCCATCAGTAATTGAGGAAGGTGCTAAATTAGTTGCTAGGGAATTCGCAACACCTCACGGTAGAGTTGATGTGATATTAAGGAGTTCTAATGATGAGTTAATAATTGTTGAGTGTAAGAGGGGGGTAGCAGATCTAGATGCAGTTCATCAGTTAATTAGGTATGTAGAGTATTATAGGGAGTTAGGGATTAAGGTTAGAGGTGTTATAGCATCACCATCAATAACGCCTCAAGCACTTAAACTACTTCAGAAGAATAGTTTAGGCTTTGTTAAATTACAAATAACTTAGAATTACATGTAATGATGATTAATCTTAATTAAGTTTTTATCCCTAAGATTAGTATTTGTAGTGGGTGATTAAATGCATGGAGAACTAGATAAGTTTTTCAATCCTAAGTCTATAGCTGTTATCGGAGCTTCTAGAGACCCTACTAAAGTAGGTTACCTGATAGTGTATAACTTACTTCAGAGGTTTAAAGGTAAGATATACCCAGTAAATCCTAATATCGATAATGTCTTAGGTCTTAAAACATACCCATCAGTAACTGCTATCCCTGATGATGTAGACTTAGCAGTTATTTCAGTACCTGCACCCTCAGCACCTGCAGTAATTGAGGAGTGTGGTTTTAAGGGTATTAAGGGAGTCATTATAATTAGTGCTGGTTTTAAGGAGTTAGGTACTCCTGAAGGTATTGAGAGGGAGAAGAAGGTTGTTGAGATTGCTAGGAAGTACGGTATTAGGGTTGTAGGGCCTAACTGTATGGGTGTTTACGTACCTAAGAGTGGTGTTAATACAACATTTTTAAACCCCGAACGTATAGACTTCCCAAAACACGGTAATATAGCGTTTATATCTCAATCAGGTGCTTTCGGTATTGCAGTACTTGATTGGGCTGCTATGAGAGGTATGGGTATTAGTAAGTTCGTAAGTTTAGGTAATAAATGTGATGTTGATGAAGCAGACTTACTTAATTACTTAGTTAACGATCCTGATACTCAAGTAATTACTATATATACTGAAGGTGTTGAAGATGGTAAGAAATTCTTAAAGACTTTAAGAGAGGTAACACCTATAAAACCAGTAATTATTCTTAAGGCTGGGAGGACTGAAGAAGGTTGTAGAGCTATAGCATCACATACAGGTAGTTTAGCAGGTAGTGATGCTGTATATGATGCTGTATTTAAGCAGACAGGAGTTATTAGGGCTTTAGGTATGGAGGAGTTATTCGATATAGCTATAGCATTATCACTACAACCGCCTGCTAGAGGTAGGAGAGTAGGTATATTAACTGTAGGTGGTGGTTCAGGTGTTATGGCTACAGATGCTGTAGTTAATTTAGGTTTAGAAGTACCTAGACTATCAGACCCTATCGTTAGTAAGCTTAGGGAGATACTACTACCTATAGCAAGTCCTTATAACCCAGTAGATGTTACGGGCTCAACTAGGGATGAACACTTCATAGATGCTTTAGAAGTACTTATGAAGAGTGGTGAAGTAGATATAATTATATGTATTCCATACTTCATGGCTCCAGGACTATCTAAGGAATTCACAGATAAACTCCTAAAGAGAGTTGAAGAGGTGAGTAAGGAGTTAGACATACAAATACCTATAGTAGGTGCAGTTACTGGAGGACGTTACAGTATGAAGATGTCTACACTACTTGAGGAAGGAGGTATCCCTATGTATCCATCAGTTGAAAGAGCTGCTAAAGTTGCTTGGGCACTATATAAGTATGGTGAGTGGTTGAAAAAGAATAATACCTTTGAAGACTACGTAAGTAAGTTAATTAAGAGTAGGAAGTCTTAGTAGTACTGTTAGAACATTTACTTTCGAAACTATATACAGTATTAACTACCCCCTTAACTTCCTCACTTCACTCATTATTTTATCGAGGATTAATGATAATGCGAATATGAGGGTTATGACCACATACTCTACAGGAATATCTATCTTCTCATAAGTTTTAAGAAGTAATCTAAACACCTCTATCATTATAAATATTATAATAAGTGCTGCAGTATACATATAACACCACCTTCATACCTTAACAGCAATGCTTATATATTTAGAAGTCCTCAACATGTAGTTAAGTACGATCTAGTATGTAGGGAGTATTTGTAATGTCTAGTAAACCATCTTGAAATTATTTATCAAGTAATGATTAAATTTTTAGTTTAAATTCATTACTATATTCTGGTGTATGTAGTGGTTGAACGTGTGAAGACCGATATTCCAGGGTTTGATGAAATTGTTGGTGGCGGTATTCCTAAGAGGAATGTAGTATTACTTAGTGGTGGTCCTGGTACTGATAAGAGTATTTTCTCTATGTAGTTCTTATGGAATGGTCTTCAGATGAAGGAACCAGGTATATATGTTGCTTTAGAGGAACACCCAGTTCAAGTACGTATTAATATGAGGGGTTTTGGATGGGATGTAAGACAGTATGAGCAGGAGAATAAATTCGCTGTTGTTGATGCCTTCACTGCAGGTATTGGTGAGGTTGCTAAGAGGGAGAAGTATGTTGTTAAGGATCCTGATAGCGTTGAGGAGTTAGTTGATGTTTTAAAGACAGCTGTAAGTGATATTGGTGCTGAAAGAGTTGTTGTTGATAGTGTCTCAACACTATATCTTACAAGGCCGTCTGTAGCTAGGAGTGTAGTACTTCAGTTAAAGAAGGTTTATCAGGTATGAGTACTACCAGTATTCTAGTCTCACAAGTATCGGTAACTGAGAGAGGTTTTGGAGGTCCTGGTGTCGAGCATGCTGCTGATGGTATTATTAGGCTAGATCTCGATGAAGTTTATGGTGAGTTAATAAGGAGTTTAGTTATTTGGAAGATGAGGGGTACTAGTCATAGTATGAAGAGACATATACATATATTTGAAATTACTGATAAAGGTATAACAGTACATCGAGATAAAATATTTAAATACTCACGCTAATAATTTGAGGTGTTATTAATGGGTGAGGAGATAGTTATAGATTTCTCAAACATACCTCTAAAACCGTTAGGTAAGTCTGAGATTCAGAAGTTAGAGATGGCTTTAATCATAGGTACTCTCTACAGACCTGAAGTCTTAGAACTTATTAGAGATCCTACTGAGAGGGGTTTCCCCCGAGGTAGATACTTGTAGTTAGTTCTGAATACCTCGGGGTTCCTCCGCTTAGCTCGGGGTTTCATCGCTTCATCACGGAGGCTATCAGGGCTCCACTTAACCCTTGAGCCCCTCATCTACGTTTCTCACCTCCCTCGAGGGCAACTGCCTCGACCTGTGCAGTTGCTCTAACCCCTCACTGGGAGGCTCATTGAGACACCCACGCATAGATTAATCAACAGGATTTATAAGTGTTCTTGATGATCTAGTCTTCCACCTACCAAGAAAACACCACAGAAAGAAAGCAAAAGTATTAGTGGTAATAGATAGTAGCTAATATATTCGTATCCATCTACAAGTATCTTCAGCTTAAATCAAGGATGGACGAATTAGTAGGTCAGGTTAAAGGTATTAAAGACCTAGCATTAAAGATAGTTGATGTAGTAGATAAATTCCTTAAACAATCGTAAGTTAGAATTATAGATACTAATCATGACTTTAAACACCATCGTTAGTTAGTAATGAATAAGTAATCGTTAAAACTAATAACGTTAGCATTTACTAGGTAAGTTTTACTAATGTAGCAGTCTATAAGAATTTAATTTTGGAGCCGCCGGCGGGATTCGAACCCGCGACTTCCGGCTTACGAGGCCGGCGCTCTACCTGCTGAGCTACGGCGGCTCCTAAAGATATTTAGTGATGAGGGTTTTAAGGGTTATATGAGCATATGTTCTTAAATTTCTGTGCGTCTTGTAGCATGTATACGTTGTTGAATAGTATGTATGTTTCCCTACACTTAAACTTCTTAGTCAGTATACAGAGTCTTCTTAGGTCTTCATCGGTATACCTATACTTGTAGTTTACTTCTCCGTTAAGTCCGTGTAGTCTAAAGTAGTTTAAGTCTTTAACGATTACAGGTTCGTGTTTTAGGATATCTACTACATGTATAACACTCTTAAACCTACTTACTACTTCAGCTACCTTCTCAGGTTTCTCTAACCAATCACCTCTAGGTTCCCAACCAATTACGAATTCGTTAGTATCTACAGCTGAGAAGAAGTCTATAGCGTTTCTAAAGTTAGTATCTGTACAGTTAAAACTTGGTGGTGTTTGAATTATTACTACCTTAGCATTAAGTACTTTAACACCCTCAACAACTAATTCCCAAGCTTTAAAGACCTCCTTAGTAGGTCTTAAGAACCCGTATGAGTCCTTTAGCGATAGGTTAGGTATGAATTTAGACTTCTTCCAAGTTGGTGAGTCTATAGGGTGTGTAATAGCTTGCCAACACTTCATAGTGAATATGAATTCTTTAGGTGCTTCAGATCTTAAATTCTTTAACTTATCAATATCTGGTGGGTTATAGAATGTCTCCTGAAGTTCAACTACGTTGAATACTGTGTAGTACTTACTCCTAGCTATTGGGAAACCACAACAACCTACATAAAACACTGAGTACACCAATACGTAAGTTATTTATTAAATTACTTAAGAGTTCTGAGTTCGTACCTAACCTCCCTACCTAATTCTAAAACTGCGTAGTAACCCCTAAGTAGCGGTCCTGGATTAACTACTAATGTACTACCTATCCTATCAACACCTCTACCCTCATGAATATGTCCGCAGACTACGAGTACCGGGTTATGAAGTTCTATAAACTCCCTCAACGCTTGAGAACCTACGTGTAAACCGTTGAATGTTACATCAACTTTAGTATTATAGGGTGGTGTGTGGGAGAGTACTAATAACTCCCTATTAACACTACCTAACTTACTGACTACTTCATCTATTAATGACTTAAGATACTCGTCACTAAACTCAAAAACTGTATGGAATGGTGAGTATAGACCACCACTAAAACCTACGATTAAGTAGTTGTTTAACTCCTTAAAACTTCCGTGAAGTACTATAACCTCATTAATATCTGATAACTTACTCAGTAAGTCCGGGTTATCCATATTACCTAAGACTGTATAGACTTTAACACCTCTCCCCCTAACAATATCTACTAACGTATTTACTACTCTAACTACACTACCGCTATAATCTGATAAGTCACCAGCTATTAACACTACATCATAATCTTCTCTACTCATAACTTCTTTAAGCCCCCTCCAATTACCGTGGATATCAGATAATGCTAAGACCTTCATAGTAGGTCACTCAATAGTGAATTCATAACCACAGAAAGGACATTTAATATAGTTACAACTACCTGTAATTGTTAGTAAGTTACATGACTTACATGAGTAAGCCCTAGCATATAGTGTATCAAACCTCCTCCTACAGTTAGGACATCTAACTATCACTTAACACACCTAAGAATAGAGATTCATTGAGAGTTAAAAATAGTAACTAAGCATTATTATAGGGATTGTTCTGAGGGTTAGTGAGGTTTTAAGGGAATCATTAGTTAGTGAAGGTGTTGAGTACTACTTCACAGTATATGCTGAACATACATTAAGATTTATAATCGATACTGAATTAGTAGGTAAGCCTAAATCAATTAACACTGCATACGAGCCTGGAGCTGGCTTCATGGGCGTTATATACTCTAGAGTTAGTGGTAGGGTTGGTGTATGTGTTTTTACTGGAGGTCCAGGTGTTTTAGGTGCTGTAAACCCTATAGCTATGGCTTATGTCGAGTCAGACCCGTTAGTAGTTATTGCAACTACACCGCCTAGGAATATAGTTTATAAGAACTGTCTACACGCATTCCCCAACGATACTGATCAGTTAGAGGTCTTTAGAAGTATAACTAAGAGGCAGTTCAGAATTACTACACCTACCTACGTAGGTCAGATAATATCTAAAGCATTTAATACTGCCTTATCAGGTCGTCCAGGTCCTGTATATGTTGAGATACCTGCTGATTTACTTGATGAAGTTGTTGATGGCTTCACATACCTTAAACTACCTATATCTAAGCCTACACCACCTGATGAAGTTGTTAATGAAGTCATTAAGTTGTTGATGAGTTCTAAGAGACCTGTGATACTTGCTGGTAGGGGTGTGACTATATCTGGTGCTGAGTCTGAATTATTAGCAGTTGCTGAGTTATTCGATATCCCAGTATGTACTACTATAATGGGTAAGGGTATAATACCGCCTACACATCCACTATATGGGGGTATAGCAGCAGGTAATTTAGGTGATTTAGTTGCTGAGGAATTACTAGGTAATGCTGATTTAGTACTAGCTATAGGTGTTAGATTTAGTCAGATGGGTACTGGTAGGTATTCTATGAAGATCAGCGGTGACTTAATACATGTGAATGTATCTGCTGATGAGTTCGGTAGGGTGTTCAAACCATTACTAGCTATTGAAGCAGATGCTAAAGAATTCCTAACTAAGTTGTTAATGATTACCAGACGTGAAGGTATTAAGAGGTTTAGTAGGGGTAGTAGTGAACTACTGAGTAAGCTGTGGAAGGAGGTTAAATCATTAGTAAGTGCTGAAGCTGTTAGTAAGGGTGATGTGATTGAGTCTTGGGAAGTTATTAAGGTTTTAAGGGAGGTATTCGATGAGGATACTGTATTCGTAGGTGATGTAGGGGCTCATAGGATTGAGACTTTCACAATGCCTGTGTATAAGCCTAAGACATACATAGTAACAACTAGTTATGTCTCTATGGGTATGGGTGTCCCCGGAGCTATAGCTGCTAAACTAGCTAAGAAGGATTCGAAGGTTGTTGGGATTGTAGGTGATGGTGGGTTCTTAATGACTGGGTTAGAAGTAGTAACTGCTGTTAGGTATAACATACCTGTAGTTATAGTAGTGTTTAACGACTCAGCATATAGGGTATTAAGGATTTACGAGAAGGTTAGCTACGGTACTGACCTCACGTATAAGTTACCTAATATAAACTTCTGTGAGTTAGCTAAGTCCTTAGGTGCTTATGGTATTAGAATTGAGAGGAGGGATGAGCTTAGGAGAGGTATTGAGGAGGCTGTAGGTCTAGCTAAGGATAAACCAGTAGTAGTTGATGTAGTAGTTAATCCTGAATCAATACCACTACCTATGCGTAGGTTATATAAGGCTAACTACGTTAGCGAGATTAAGAAATATTAACTCGACATTAACTAGTACTTGGTGCTACTATGATTCGTGTAAGTCATGAGGTGTTACGTAAGTTCTCAACTGAGGTGTTGACTAGGGTTGGGGTTCCTAGAGAGTATGCTGAGGTAGTATCAGATAATTTAGTACTTGCTAATTTAAGAGGTGTTGATTCTCACGGAATTATCAGATTACCAGTATATGTTAGGGGTATTCTTGAAGGTGATATCAACCCTAACCCTAAGATCAAGGTGTTGAGGGAGGGTACCTCATACTTATTAGTTGATGGTGATAACGGTGTTGGTCAGGTAGTAGCTCTAAAAACTACTGAGTTAGTTGTTAAGAAGGCTAGAGATTCTGGAGTGTGTGTAGCAGGTGTTAGGAATTTAAAGCATATAGGTATGCTCGCATACTACGTGTTGAAGATTGTTGATAACGGTATGGTTGGTTTAGTAACTGCTAATGCATCACCTAATATAGCCCCACTAGGTTGTAAGAAACCTATTACAGGTACTAACCCATTAGCTATAGGGTTCCCAGTAGGTAGTAGACCACCTATAGTTCTAGATATGGCTATGAGTGTAGTTGCTAGGGGTAAGATATTAGTAGCTGCTCATAAGGGTGAGAAAATACCTGAGGGCTGGGCTATGAATAAGGAGGGTAAGATGACTACAGACCCTAAGGAAGCTATCGAAGGTATACTCCTACCATTCGGAGGTTATAAGGGTTTCGGACTAGCTATAGCTATAGACATCCTCTGCGGTATCGTATTAGGAGGTGGTTATAGTTTGAAGATGAGGAGGAGTTTCTACAGTCAGGGAGGTGTAGTTATAGGTGCTGTAGATGTAGGGGTCTTCAGACCTTATGATGAGTACTTAAGAGAGATTGAAGAGTATATTAAGGAGGTTAAAACAACACCTACAGCTGATGGTTCAGAAGTACTACTTCCTGGTGAGCCTGAATACAGGAATTACTTAGATAGAGTTAAAAACGGTATACCTATAGATGATGAAACTCTGAAGGAGTTGAAGGAGTTATCTATTAAGTACGGTGTTGAACTCCCAATCTAAACCTTCTCAATAATTATCTTCTCTCTAAACTTAACCTTAGAGAATACTTCAGGATCTCCTAAAACCCTACCTACTACGTTTACAGGACTTGCAGGTCTTATCTCATCCTTATGCCTACTTGCAGGTGTAGGTCCCCAGAATATACATAGGCTATTACCTGGAGGCCAGTAAGCTATAGTTCCCTTCTCAACGACTTCGAAGGGATTTTCCTCACCTACGAAGACAGGTATTGGGAAGTATATCTCAGAACCCCAAATACTTACTACACCCTCTATCGGGAGAGCTTTAACAACATCATTAAATGTTTTAGGACTGTACTCATCAGTGAGTTCAGCTAATACCTCACCAATAGATTTAGACTTAATCCTAACTCTAACCTTCAACTAACCACCAAAGTAGTGTTTAGAGTGGTTAAATAAGATTTTTACTCAGTAATAACTACTGTTTTAGGTGTTACTATGTTAGTTGAGTTGTGTTTAGGTAGTAATTCATTAGTTATTGACGTACCTGAAGATGTCTCAAACATATTACCGTTTAAGTCAGAGTTAATTAGGTGGAAGGAGGAATTATACTTTACAACACCTTACATACTTAAAACTGAAGGTGTTGTAGGTACATCATATGTAGTTCCTGGTAAGGTGTATTACTGGCCTCCAGGTAAGGCATTCTGTATATTTTACGGGTTTAGTGAGCCGTACTCTGAAGTATTCTTACTAGGTGATTATGTAGGACCTCTAAGTACTTTACGTAGGTTTGAGACAGGTGGGGTTGAGGTTTTTAAGCATGTAATTACTGATGATTTAAAAGATGTTGTTGAGGTCTTAAGTAGGTTAGGTTACTCCACAGCTACACCTCTAGATAACGGTGTTAGGGTTGTAGTAGCATCTAAATACGTAGGAGGGGTACGTATAGCGTTCTCAGTAATTAAGGAGGAATACGGGATGTATTTAGAGAGTGATTCATTCTACGAATATAGTAGGGATTTTGAAGGTATTAAGAGTGTGTATAGGTTTAAGAGTAAGGTTAAGTCATTCTCAAACTTAGTTAGGTTTGACTTAACTGAGGATAACCACCTATGCTTAACTTCTGTAGTTAAGGATATCGATAGTTTGGAGAAGACTGTTAATGATTTAGAGAGAGTTTACCAGTTTATCTTTAAGGAGTTAACTATAACTTAAGGATTTTTAAGTATTATTTATTTAAGGTTTAAGGGGTTTAATGATGTATGAGTTTCTAGGATATGAGAATGTTGATGGTAGTGTAGGTGTTAGGAGTAAAGTGCTGATATTACCTACAGTTATATGTGTCAACGATCTTGTTAGTAAGTTAGCATCTTTAGTTAACGGTACTTCAGCAACTCTACATACGTGTGGATGTACTCAGTTAGGTGTTGATTATGAGATAACTTATAGGACCTTATTAGGGACTGCTTTAAATCCAAACATATTCTCAGTATTAGTAGTTGGTTTAGGTTGTGAGAAGGTTAGAGCTCATGAGTTAGCTAATGATATCGCTAGGAGTGGTAAGTGGGTTGAAGTATTAGAGGTACAGGAGGTAGGTTATGAAGGAGTTTTAGAGAGGGGTGTAAGTATTTTGAAGAAGATGGTTAGTGAGTCTAGTAGAAGGTCTAGGAGGTCTTACGAAATATCAAATCTCGTAGTAGGTCTTGAGTGTGGTGGTTCTGACTCAACATCCTCTATAGCTGCTAACCCAACTGTAGGTTATGTAAGTGATAAGTTAGTTGATTTAGGAGCTACCGTAATATTTGCTGAAACACCTGAAGTCATAGGTGCTGAACATCTACTAATTAAGAGGGTTAGGGATGAGGTAAGTAGGGAGAAGTTATTGAGGTATATCTCATGGTTTGAGAATGAGATGCTTGAGTCAGGGCTAGATATTAGGGGTACAAACCCAACACCAGGTAACATTGCTGGCGGTATAACAACTCTTGAGGAAAAGTCCTTAGGAGCTATAATTAAGAGTGGTTCTAGAGTTATTGAGGAAGTTATAGACTACGGTGAAAGACCTAAACGTAGAGGTGTTATATTCATGAATACCCCAGGTTATGATATAGAGTCAGTTACTGGTTTAGTAGCTGGTGGTTCTCAACTAATTATCTTCACTACTGGTCGTGGGACACCTACAGGCTCACCTATAGCTCCAGTAATTAAAGTTACTGGTAATCCGGAAACATATAAGAGATTACGTAGTATTATAGATGTTTACGTAGGTACTGTAATAGAGGGTGTTGAGACTTTAGAGGAGGCTGGTGAGAGGTTATTTAAGGAGGTTATTGAAGTAGCTTCAGGTAAGTTAACTGCTTCAGAGTCATTAGGTCATAACGAATACTCTATATGGAGGGTTAAAACTTCATTCTAATCAATAACTTCTAAACCTAATCTACTGCAGACCTCCCTAACTAACTTCTTAACTATTGAGGGGACTTTATCATCCATAACTACTCTGGAAGTACTCACTACTGAGTAAGTGATAGCGTAGTTAGTAAGCCTACTTAATACCTCAACATCATCTCTAAAGTACTTTATGACGTAGTTAGGTATTATATGCCCGAAACACTCACCACTACTTAAAGCTCTTGAAGTGAACATACTTGCGTAGTGATTACCGCCTACACCAACAGTAGGTATACAACTTAAATCACTACTTAAGCTATCCTTTACTACGTAGGCAATGACTTCCTGAGCCTTCTTCAAACTCCACTCACTTGAGGAGCTACCCAACTCTATAAATGTGGTAGGTCTCCTCAATGTGTAGGGTCCGTGGTGAGTTACCTCGTAAGATACTACGAAATCATTAAGTCCTAACTCATCCCTAAATTTAATGAGGTTTAGTAGGAATTTCTTAGCTAGTGGTGGGTTTGAGTATGGAAGTGAGTTTATATACCTGACTAGGTTGAGGTCATGAATTGGTATACCTACGTGGTGAGTTGTAAATGATTTAATACCTTGAGATGACGTATGCTTGGAAATCATTACGTAATACTTAACATCTATTAAATTATCTATGAATTCACACTCAGTAATATCTGAGTTAACCTCCAATATTATAGCATTAAGTTCCTCAGCAATAAATGCATTCTCAAAACCTTTAACATTAGTTCGTGATATAGGTGTTAACCCCTTTAAAACATTAACTATACCGACTCCTGCAGGGTCGTATCTACTGTAGATTAATCCGTACTCCATATTAACACCTCAACACTAAACATTTTACTTCTCTAATAACTTAAATACTCAATACTGCTATGGTATTAAATATTAATGTAGAGGTCTTAGAACTAACTTAAGTGTTAGGGGTGTTGAACTACTTAAAGATGAAGTCTTAGATATGGTTAACACCATAGATGGGTTAGTATGTATTAGGTTGAGTTATGTGGTTAACGGTGAAGTTCTAGGTAGAGGTATTTTAAATGTTAGCAGGTTAGGTGATTACCCCGCATTAAAACCTAACTTACCTCTTATTCTATGATTTTATTAGGTGGGGAGGTCAGCTTTAATGAACCTCTTTAAATACTTTCTAAACATACTATAGGACTCATCACTTAATAACTTATTATAACATTCTCTACAAACTCTAATAGCTGGTTGTAACTCTACAGAACAGCCCCTACATACTAGCTTACCACATATTAAACACTTACTAACTGATAACCTCTGACTACATACCTCACATAAAGTCTCCTTACATATACTGCATAGACCGTCAGAACCTAAATGGTCTTCACATACATACCTACCACACATCCTACACCTACTTACAGCTTCCTTAACCTCACATACCTCACAGAGCATAAGTACTAACCTTAAAATTAATTAACTCAGTAATATAACGTTATTGGGATGACCTAACGACTATCTCTGACTTGTGATGTAGGTGGAGCGACTGGGACCGAATATAATTAACAGTTTAAGCCATCGTATACAAGAGCTGAACTCCTACCTGTTAAGGAATTAAGGAAATCTTAGTATGTTGAAAAAAAGTTTATACTTATTAAATCTTAAATGTAGGTACGAATACCTGTATTAACTGTATTAAACCGTATGGTAGGTATACACATATACCTATTATTGCTAATATCACTATTATGATATGTGGTTTGTAGGCCTTAGGTAAGTACTTCATGTTGAGGTAGAGTAGTGCTATACCCCATAAAGCTAATGCGAATAGGTGTGTAGCAGCTGATGCGAATGCTACTAGTATTGGTAGTGAGAAGCCTGTTAGGAAGTATATACTTCCGAGTATTATTAGGTATGACCACAAATATAGTCTGACCTTATTAGGTGGGATATCTACGAAGCGTTTGAAAGTAGATCTTAACATATCGTAAATAGTCCAGAAGTACACCTCATGAAGGCCGTAGTAGGTACCCCAGAAGGCGAAGAACGAACCTAACCACCATAGAATTCCTGCCCAAGGACCTAAAGTCTCTGTAAGCCAAGCAACCTGAACCTCAGCAAGTTTAAGACCTGAAGGTGCTAGATGTCTAGGTCTTAAAACCTCTATAGTCAGTATTACTGCAGGCATAGTTGTTATGAAGACCATGAAGAACGATAAACCACAGTCAAACTTTGTATGCGTTAACCAACCGTTGATCTTCTTCCTAGACTTCTCATCCTCAGGTATTTCTATCTTAGTTAATCCCTTCTCATGAACTTTCTTAATCATCTCATCAGAATATCTTAGGAAGGCCCAACCCTTCTCTTTCAACATTGCTTGATAACCTACATAGTCCTGAATACCACCACCTAAAGACCCTAAAGCAGAACCTAATAACATTAAAGGTGTTAATGCCCATATATCCGGGGCTGCAGTCCTAATCCAATCCTCGTAAGGTGGTATAGGTCTTGGAATGAAGAGATTTCCGAAGAATGCACCCCAATCAGGTCTAGTAGCTAGTAATACTGCTGCCCAGAACCCTACAAACATAACCCACAATATAGTTAAACTTACCTTCTCTAAGACCTTATAAGCCTTACCTAATCTAGCTGCAAATATAACTAGTAATGTAGTCACTACTACTACAGGTATCCAGAAGTAAAGTAGTGGTGCTGGTCTACCAGACCATGCCCACGGTACTTGAGCTGATAGTGAGCTTAACGTAGTCCACCACATAGGCATTACTGCTAGTATAGTAGCAGCTAAGAATAAGTTAAACCACTTAGTTAAGACTTTAGCAGTAGCTATAGATGTTGAAATACCTGTTATTGTGTGCCACCTATTAGCTAAGTACTGAATAACACCCTTAATCCAAACACCGTAGAGGAATGCCCAAACCATAACGTAACCGAAGGCAGCTGCAGCTCTAGGAGTCCAAACTAACTCACCACTACCTATAGTTAGGGATGCTAAAATAGCTCCAGGACCTGCTACAGTCCATAACCACCTAATGTTAAATGCTGGTGGTTCCTCAATCTGTTCTAAATACTTTCTATAATCTAACTCAACACTCACAATCAAACCCTTTTAGATGAGTTTAACAACCTTAATAAATTTTTAGTAAGGATTTTCATAATTATATAGCTTATTAATTCAATTAAATTTATTATTTAAGTCACGTTACAGACCATCAATAATTTAAGTAGTTTGTATGTTTCTAGGTCTTAAGTTGGAGTATTCAGTTTAAGTTATTATAGAATTCTAGAGTTTCTAGGTAGGGGTTTTAAGTGTGGTAATTTAGGAGGAAATAGTTATAAGGGGTACGTACTTAACATTTCTTAGTGGTTTTATGGGTTATGATGTTGTAGTTGTTGGTGCTGGGTTTGCAGGTTCTTCATTAGCTTATTTCTTAAGTATTGCTGGTGTTAAGGCTTTAGTAGTTGATGTTAGAGGTTGGGATGTTGTTGGTGATAGACCTTGTGGTGATGCTATAGGTAAACATCATTTTGATGAGTTAGGTATGCCTTACCCTAGGGGTGAGGAGTTAGAGGGTTTGGTGAAGGGTATAGCTGTTTACTCACCTAGTGAGGAGTTTAGAGTTGTTGTTGGTGGTGAGGGTTTTGAAGTCAATAGTATTAAGTACATTCAGAGATTACTTAGTGAAGCTATTAGTAGGGGTTGTGAGTTCTTAGGTAATACACATGTTAGGGGACCTATAGTTAAGGATAGTTACGTAGTTGGTGTTAGGGTATGGTCTGGAGGTGTTAAGGAGTTAAATGCTAAGGTAGTAGTAGATGCTAGTGGTAACGCTAGATCTGTAGTTAGGTTCTTACCTAAGTCATGGCCTGTTACTGAGGAGTTGGATTTTACGGATGCTAACGTAGCTTATAGGGAGGTTAGGGTGTTAGAAAGTGAGGTTGAGGAACCTGAGATTTTAAGGATTTACGTAAATAATGAGGTAGCTCCTGGAGGTTATTGGTGGTTCTTCCCGTATAGTTTAATGAGGGGTTATGTTAACGTAGGTTTAGGGGTTAGAGCTGATTTAAGAGATATACACCCTAAGGAACAACTCAGTAAGTACGTGTTATCAAGACCTGAGTTTAGAGGGAGTAAGGTTGTTAAGGCTGGAGGTGCTTTAGTACCTACTAGGAGGCCTCTAACTACACTTGTTTGGAATGGTATTGCAGTTATAGGTGATGCTGCTTTTGTAGTAAATCCTGTACATGGTGGTGGTAAGGGTTCTTCAATGATATCAGCTAAATGTGTTTCAGAAGCTATAGTTAATGCTTTAAGTATCGGTGATACCTCAGCTACTAACTTATGGAGTGCGAACATATGTTATATGAGGAGGTACGGGTGTAAACAAGGAGCTCTAGACCTACTCAGATACTTCCTACAGAGGTTAAGTAATGAAGATCTTGAATTCGTAGTTAGTAAGGGATTAGTCAGTGGTGATGAGTTGAATGAGATTGCTAGGATGGGGAGGTTTGAAGTAGGTATTATCAATAAGATCCTTAGACTAGCATCACTACTTACTAGACCATCACTACTACTTAGGCTTAGAGTACTTGTTAAGTATATGGATTTAATTAAGGAACACTACATGAACTACCCGTCAAGACCTGAAGACCTGAGTAGGTGGGTTAGTGAGTTAAATAATATCATTAAATCATACCATGATATGTTAAAGTAGGGTTACTTCTTAATGAGTGATTCGTAAGTCTTCCTATATAACTCGCTGTCTTCTAACTTCTTAATTAGTTCTAAGTCCCTCCTATACTTACTAAGTCTTAAGTCCTTACCATGTACTCTAACCCAATCATCTACGGTCATCATATACTTCTTCTGTACGTAATCTCTGTAAACCTCATTTAACACGTTGAATGTACAGAAAGGTATTAACCTACCGTCAGGCATTAGGTAATGTATGTTACACCTCATAACCCTCTCAACATCGTAGTTGTAGAGGTCCATGAAGTGCATCATACCTATGAATAAGAACTTATAATGCCAAACACCTAGTGAGTGGTAGTCCCTCTTAGTGAATATGTCGTAGAGTAGTTTAGGTAGTAACGTCTTAATATCTTGAGGTACGTTACCCCACCTTATATACTTAGTTATTAGGTTTAGAAGTACTTTAGTACTTACTAAGAACTTACTTTTACTCTTTAATTCTTGAGTCTTCTCCTCCAACATCTCTAGAAATCCGTTAACATCAATCATCTTAGTTATAGGTATGTACTTAACTTCATTACCTTCCTTCTTAACGTATACGTAGGTACCGACACCACATTGTGGGTGGTTAGTCATTTCAAACTTAAACCTACCTTCTAAAGCCTCTATAAACTCTGATATAGGTACTGTAGCTGGGACTGAGAACCAATCATCCCTACTTATCATACCGTTAGTCTGCTCCTCAATAAGTTTAACAGCATCTGCTATAGTTATCCTTAACCTCTCCCTCTCAGCCTTCTTAATCATACCTACTAAACTAACTGGTTGGAAGTTTACAGACCTAACTATATCCATGTTAACAGCTGCGAATCTAATAATATCACCTAACTCATGATCGTTAACCCCTCTGATAATCACAGGTACTAGTACTACACTAGTCATTCCAGACTTTCTAAAGACTTCGAATATATACGGAATCTCCCAATGATTCTTAGGGTTAGTCTTAGGTGTTACACCATCAAAGCTTAAGTATATTGTGTTGACTCCAGACTCCCTTAAACTCCTAGCTAGTGTTATAGCTTTATTAGGGTCTTCAAGGTATAACCTAGCAAACATTATACCATTAGTGTTTAACTGGATATGTCTAACACCTAAGGACTTAAGCAGCTTCACTACCTCGATAATATCCTCTCTAACTAATGGTTCACCACCAGTTAATTGAATAGCTGGTGTTACACCCTGCTTAAGTAGTTGCTTAACCATAAACTCAATCTGTTCTAACGTAGGTTCATATACGAAACCAACTTTCTCAGCATAGAAGAAACAGTACCAGCAATCAAGATCACATCTATTAGTTACTACCATATTAGCTAGTGCTGTATGACTCTTATGTATAGGACATAAACCACAACTATAAGGACATGGAGCACTTAAGTCTGTATATACATGCCTAGGCCCTCTACCCTCAACATACCACATATCCAACCTTCTAAAGAATTCTGAATCACCTGAGTATAACTCCTCAACCTCACCATGCTCAGGACATACCTTCCTGATATACACCTTACCACCCCTCTCAACAATTATCGCTGGTAGTAAGGCATAACAGTAAGGACATAAACTCTGAGTATACCTTACCAACCTCTCATCATCTCTAACCTTAGGTAACTCCCTACCTACACGGACCTCCTTACCACCTATGAATATAACACCCTTCTCAACATCATAACTTGAAGGTACTATAAGACCTTTAGATATAGAGTCATTACTCGTTAAACTCACCTCTAATACTATATAATGAACTAGTTATAAAATTACTTGTTATTGGGTACTAAACCATTAATTAAGACATATAAACTATTAAAACACCGTAAATCTTTAGCTTAATGATGGTGAGTATCTTAAGGAGTATTAACTCAATAGAATTAAATAATTAGCTAGTCTTTTATATTTTATAAGGATGTAATTAAAAGATATTTAATTAATATTTTTAAACTACACCTAAGAAGTTTTTAGGGTCTATACTATGGCGTCATTCCTAAATGATGTGTTAAGTAATATTAGGAGGGGTTGTGAGTTAGGTGAGTTTCCCGAGGAGTTCTACGAGTTAGTTAGTAAGCCAGAACGTATAGTGATTGTTAAAATACCTGTGAAGTTATCTGACGGTAAGTTGAAGGTGTTTGAAGGTTATAGAGTTCAGCATAACAGTGCTTTAGGTCCTTATAAGGGTGGTATTAGGTTTCACCCAGAGTTAAGCTTAGATGATGATATAGCTCTAGCAACTATAATGACTCTTAAGAACTCATTAGCAGGTATACCCTATGGTGGTGCTAAGGGTGGTGTTAAGGTTAACCCTAAAGAACTTAATGTTAAGGATTTAGAAGCTCTATGTAGGGGTTATGTTAGAGCTTTAAAGGACGTGTTAGGTGAGTACTTAGATATTCCAGCACCTGATGTAGGTACTACAGCTCAGACTATGGCTTGGATGTTTGATGAGTATAGTAAGTTAGTTGGACGTAACGCACCTGCAGTCTTCACAGCTAAACCACCTATAATACATGGTAACCCAGTACGTGAGTATGCTACAGGTTTTGGATGTGCTGTAATATCTAAAGAAGCTGCTGAGAAGTACTTAGGCGGTTTAGAAGGTAAGAGAGTAAGTATTCAAGGATTCGGTAATACTGGGCAGTGGCATGCGTACTTCATAGCTAAGATGGGTGCTAAGGTAGTAGCTATAAGTGATACTAGCGGTACTGTCTACGACCCTGAAGGAATAGATGTTGAGCTAGCTATGAAGGTTAAGAACACTACTGGAAAGGTAATTAACTACCCGAAAGGTGAGAAGATCTTAGACCCTCAAGCATCTCTATACGTAGATACTGATATATTAGGTCCTGATGCTATGGAACGTCAAATAACTCTAGAGAATGTAGGTAAGGTTAAGGCTAAGATCATAGTTGAAGGTGCTAACGGACCTACAACACCTGAAGCAGAACTTAAACTAGCAGAACGTAACGTAATAGTAGTACCTGACTTCCTAGCAAATGCTGGTGGTGTTGTGATGAGCTACTTAGAATGGGTTGAAAACCTACAGTGGTATATATGGGATGAGGAAGAAACTAGGAGTAAGTTAGAGAATATAATGAGGAAGAACTTCCTAAGAACATATAGGAAGTTTGAGGAACTACGTACTGCTGGGAAGGTGAAGATTATGAGGGATGCTGCCTTAGTCCTAGCATTAGAACGTATCTATGAAGCTATGAAGATTAGAGGTTGGCTCTAACTCAACGTAATACATCAATAGTATTTTTTAAACCTTTTAAATAATTTAAATTTCCTAGTAGGTAAGATGATCTAAGAATTAGTTAGAATTCGTCTTAAGGATGATTAGTGAATTAATACGATATAGAAACCATTTACTTAATTGTAAATTATAAACACATCTATGTAAAATATCGAAAAATTATTTAGGAGAAGTTGTAATTTTTTGTTAAACAATTTTAAAGAAAAGTTTATAAGTCTAACCATATAATAATATTTGGTGGTGTAGTATTCCAGGGAATATCCCTCTAATAGGTGAAGTATTTCCAAAAATGGAGGTATTAACTAATTATGGTAAGAAGGTCTTACCAGATGATTATAGTGGGAAATGGTTTGTATTATTTAGTCATCCAGCAGACTTCACACCAGTATGTACTACAGAGTTTGTAGCATTTGCTATCAGGTATAAGGACTTCCAGAAGTTGAATACTGAGTTAATAGGTTTAAGTATAGATAGTAACTACAGTCATATTAAGTGGGTTGAGTGGATTAAAGAGAAGTTAGGTTATGAGATACCGTTCCCGATAATTGCAGATCCTAGAGGTCAGGTTGCTGAGAAGTTAGGTTTGCTACACGCTCAATCATCAACACATACGGTTAGAGCTGTATTTATAGTAGATCCTAAAGGTGTTATAAGAGCAATCCTCTACTATCCGTTAGAATTAGGTAGGAACATTGATGAGATATTAAGGATGATTAAAGCATTACAAGTACATGGGCAGTATAAGGCAGCTATCCCAGCTAATTGGCCTAATAATGAGTTAATAGGTGAGAGAGTTATAGTACCACCACCATCAACTATGGCTGAAATACCTGAAAGGCTTAAGTCTTACCAATGCTTTGACTGGTGGTTCTGTCATAAGGAAGTCCCAAGTCCTGAAGCTGAGGAAGCTAGAGCATTCCTGAAGAGAGTTGCTGAGGCTAGGAAGTAGTTGTTATTGGTCTTAACCTTAATTTTTAACTCTACTATATTCTCTTACAACATTATCTGTTAATTGAGGTACTACATCAAACATATTTAAATTACTAGCGAAGACAACATCACGTTCTCTACCAGTCCTCCATAGGAAACTACCACCACGTCCAGACTTAATAACATCTAATAATACGTTATCATTAACTACTGACTTAAACGTATGTAATGCAGCTATAGCTTCATCAGTTAAGACTACATCATCAGTTAACATACTTAACTCGTAGATGATAGCTCCAGCACCTAGGAAATCCTCTATAGAGAAGTCACTCCTCCTATAACCAGCACATACTATATTAACTGATTTAAACTTCAACTCATTAATAACTCTAGCTATAGCTCTAGCATTAACTAAAGAACCTATGAATACGTTCTCCAACCCTAACTTAATAGCTTCACTAACTATTAAAGCTCCTGAAGTAGTCCTAACAACTAACTTACCATTACCAACACCATACCTACTAACATACTCTATAACCCCTGTAGGTGAGTTATCAAGGTCTGCGACATCAGATCTAACGCCATCAACTTCAGCAGCTAATAGCGACTTAATCCTATCTCTAAACTCTACAGCCTCATTTAAATCTGAGAAAACGTAAATCTCTTTAAACCCTACGGCTAGAGCTGTAACTACTAGAGTTGAGAATCTAAGAACATCTACTACTACGTAAGATTCAGCGTTAAAACTCTTTAAACCATTAACATACCAACTAACACCTACATACACCTACGAACCCACCCCACATCAGGTCATGAACTATAATCATGTATGTAGTCTTAAACCACTCCAAGCTCTTCAACATTAATTAAAACTTAAGTAGGATTTAAAAGTATTACCGTGGGCTGTTTCGGTTTTCATGGTTATTTGTTTCGTTTACTTGCTTTGGTTTAGTGCTCTCAGGGCTATTAGGTATGCCGATGCGGTGTGCTTGTCTGCTCCGTATCTTCTCACAACTTCGTCGTGATCCCTAGAGTTTGTTGTGCCAGCTGGGTTAACATATACGACTCTAGTAGCGTAGAGTGGTGCTTTAAGAGCTATCATCTCTATAACTCTGCATCTGAAGACTGATACTCTATGGTTGTAGTTCTCGTGCCCTCGCTTACCGTGTTTAACCCAGAGTAGCCTTAACTTGCCGAGTGTCTCGGGGTTTTCTAGAGCTATTGTCGATACTCCGTGTTGGTATGCGTACTTGAGCATTTCATGGATCTTCATGCCGATAACGCTTCGAGCACTCTTTCTAGGGTAACCCCTAGCCGTGGTCTCTCTGAACCAGAACGTCTTGTGGTCTCTCAAACTACTGTTTTCATCGACGATAGCCAAGTTAATCCTATCCACATTAACATCCACTCCGCCGATAAGGTTGCCTTTAGACTCCCTATACCTAGCCATGTGATTGTAGTAGAAGTTTAATGGTACAGTAATCTGCACCTCCCCGCGAACCCACATGGTTCCGTCCCTAACACCGAAATCTTTAATCACTACTCTACTAGCATACTTCTGCTTCTCCTCAATTATCTTGCTGACCAGTGTGCTGAAGCTTCTTGAGATTGTCGGCTTAATGAAGTCCCTGTAGCTCTCTCCACTATAGCTTATTGTTGTTATGTGCACTTCGTACCCAAGCTTAAGTGTTATGTTTCTAGCCAGGTGCTCTAGCTCGCTCTGCTGAAACATAAGCCAATCCGATAGCTCAACACTCTTGAAGTCAACACCTAGCTATCTACAGGACTCGTAGATGCTTCTAACAAGTGTTACAATACCATCAGCATACCTACGGTTGGGTATAACATCGTATGCTATCTCCCTGAAAGTGTTTTTCCAACCAACATCTGTTCCGGGAAGATCAGGTGCCTGCTTAGCTACGCTCAGTAACCTATATGAAGCAACTTTAAATAGCCAAGCAGTAGACAGCAACCTCTTCGCAACATCACCACTAACATTAAACGCTAACGTTAACGTTATATAGGTCATAAGGGGATATCCCCAAAATTTAAAAAACTCCAGAAGCTTACATATTTATCAGTGACTCTGGGTTTCCGAGACCTGTAGGGGTATGAGCTACTAGGTGACTAGTGGTGAGACCCTACGGTGAGGGGGCCTGGAGAGACCGTTGAGAAGTAAATGGTGGGAAGCCGTGAACTAAATAGATATGAACGGCTATGAACTACCATCTACTGAGAAACGGTGGTTAAGACCTCACACTAGATGTAAGGTAGGTTAATTAGCTTTAAAACGTTCGACCTTATATATTGTGAACCTCCCCCTCCTCTTCCTATAAACACTCACGTACCCTAACTTCCTTAACTCCCTTAAGATCTTACCTGCTAGATGGGTTGTTATGTTGAATTGCTGTGCTAGTCTCCTAGCGTTTATGAATTTAGCGTCATGCTTAGATAACCATATAATAACTTCTTTTAAGTCCATAAGATATTCCTATATACTAATAAGTTAGTAGAATTTATAAGGTTATCAAGTAATTTAAACGTGATGATGGTATGATCAAGAATCTTAATGAGTTAATACATTCTGAGATGCATAGAGATATACTTAAAATTATTGAGGCTGGTCTCACAGCTGCCGACCCTGTTAGAGCTATTAAAGTAGCTCTTAAATTAGAAGGTAGTAAGTTAGTTATTAGTGGTAGGGAGTATGATGTCAGTAAGGGGGTTAAGGTATTAGGTTTTGGTAAGGCATCAGCGACTATGGCATTAGCTGTTGAGGAATTACTTAGTGATTACATAGTTGGTGGGGCTGTTATAATACCTAAAGGTCTTAAACCACCTACTTTAAGTAAGGTTAGAGTACTTTACGGTAGTCACCCAATACCTGATGAAGATACTCTAAACTCTACTAAGGAATTACTTAAGTTAAGAAGTGGTGGTGAGGAGGATACCTACATAGTACTCATATCTGGTGGTGGTTCAGCACTTTTTGAATTACCTATAGAACCTATAAGTCTTGAAGATCTTAAGGTGCTAACATCACAACTACTTAAGTGTGGTGCTGATATTAAGGAGATAAACACTGTAAGGAAGCATATATCTATGGTTAAGGGTGGTAGGTTAGCTGAGTTGTTATACCCGTCAAAAGTAATCTCACTAGTACTTTCAGATGTTGTTGGAGACCCTATAGAATTCATAGCTTCAGGACCTACAGCACCTGATACAACTACTTATGAAGACGCTATAGCAGTACTTAAGAGGTATGGTATATGGGATACAGTACCTACATCCGTTAGGGAAGTATTATTAAGAGGTCTTAAGGGGGAGTTGAAGGAGACTCCTAAACCAGGTGATAAGACCTTCGATAAAGTCTTAAACTACATAGTAGCTAGTAACTACATAAGTTTGAAATCTATGGAGTTAACTGCTAAGGAGTTAGGCTATAATACCTTAGTAATAACGTCTATGATGGAGGGTGAGGCTAGAGAAGTCGGTAGGTTTGTAGCTAGTATTATAAAGAATATTAAGAAGTATGACGAACCAGTTAGAAAACCTGCTGCAATACTCTTCGGTGGTGAGACTACAGTAACTGTGAGGGGTAGAGGTGTTGGTGGTAGGAATCAGGAACTAGCATTATCAGTAGCTATATCAATAGCTGGTTTAGATGATGTAATATTCGCATCCGTAGGTTCTGACGGTGTTGACGGTGTTAGCCCTGCAGCAGGTGCTGTAGTTGACGGAGGTACAGTTATTAATGGTAGGAGGTTAGGTTTAGACCCTTACGAGACATTAAGTAATAACGACTCATACACATACTTAAGTAAGTTGAAGTCAGCCATAATAACAGGACCTACAGGTACTAACGTAAACGACTTAGCAGTAGCTCTAATTAAGTGAGCGGGTTTTCTTGTCTCCAATTAAGATAATTACTTTTTTAGTATTTATAGCACCCTTACTAACTTTAATGACTATACATAGCATCTACTACTACTACAGCCGTAGGTATAGGAGTCCTGTAAGAGTTAATAGTAGGTCTAATACAGGTATTACTGTAGTAGTACCTGTAAAGAACGAACCTATAGAACTTATAGATGATTTAGTAGGGAATATAGATAAAGCATGTAGGGATTTCAAATGTGAGTTAATAATAGTTACTGACGACCCTATAGATAAGGCATTAGAGATTAAGAAGTTATGTGAGTCTAAGGAAACCTCACCAAATGTTGAAGTTAGGGTAGTCTTAGGAGACCCTATAAGTGGTAGTAGGGCTAAAGCATTAAATAAAGGTGTTATTAAGGCAAAGTATGAATACATCCTGATATTAGATGTTGATTCAAGACTTCGTGAGGGAACCATAGATAAGTTGATTAACTGTGTTGAGAGTGGTTATGAAGCTTGTGTAGGTAGGTGGGAGAGTTACTATAGCTATAGTACTAGATTAGCTAAGTCTATAGGTAGGACTATGAAGTTTACAGTTGATTCCCTCTATAAGGGTAGGTCAGCTCTAAACTTATTTATATTCCCGTTAGGTTCAGGTACATTATTTAAGAAGGAAGCACTAATAACTGTCGGTTTATGGGATAACGTCATCCAAGATGATGTGTATATAGGTATGAAGTTCCTTACTAACGGGTTTAAAGTAGGTTATGTAGATGATGCAGTAATTAATGTTTTAGTACCTTCATACTATACCTCATTAAAGATACAGCAGGAGAGGTGGGCTTACGGAGCACTTGAAGTACTGTTAAAGACTTATAAACAGTTAATGAAGACTAAGTTAAGTATTATTAAGAAGTTAGAAGCAATTCTCTACCTATGTCAGTACATACCAACAGCATTACTATTCTTAGGAAGTGTTGTAGTCCCTATAGCTTCTGCAGTCTTGAGGGAGGACTTAATAGACTTCGGATACGTATTAATAATACTTTCTATAGTCATAACCACCTTATATGTATCAAGTATTTATAAATCATTAACTAATAGGTACGTAGGTAAGTACCTTATTATAAGGTCTATAGGTTCTTCAGCAGCTGTTACAGCAACATTATTACCGACTATATTCGTAGGTACTGTTAAGGCATTACTATTAAGGAGGTTCCGTTACAATATAACTCCTAAAGGAAGTAGTGAGAAGTTTGTTAAGCCCTTAAATAATTACGAATACTTCTACCTAGTATACCTACTGATAATTCTGATATTTAATGCGTTATTAGGTAACCTACTTACTATGTTTTGGTGTAGTTCAATAGCATTAGCTATAGTATACACCAGTATTAGAGTGAATAAAGTAGCTAATTACTAGTAGATGGATTATATCGAGAGATTTTCAACTCCACTGTATTATACGTCGATGTAGTGGTATACCTCTATAGGTGTTGGGTAGGTAGTTACTTTCCTAACCTCCTCCCTCTTAACCTCTATATAACCCTCTATGAGTTCTTTAGGGAATATAGGTCTTAACCACTCATTATCACATTCAAGCTCATCTAAAGCTTCATCTAACGACCTAGGTAACTCCTTAATACCTAACTCCCTCCTCCTTAGAGGAGTAATTCTATACACATCCTCATCAACTGGGTCTCCAGGGTCTAACTTCTTATTAATACCGTCAATACCTGCTAGTAGTATAGCTGAGAGTGCTAGATATGGATTTGCACTTGGGTCTGGAGGTCTGTATTCAATCCTCTTACTTCTATGACTATTACTATATGCTGGTATTCTAATAGCTGCACTCCTATTACCCTTACTCCACACTAGATATACTGGTGCTTCATATCCTGGGACTAACCTCTTATAACTATTTACTGTAGGACTAACAATAGCTGATAACGCCCTACCATGCTCTATTAAACCACCTATGAAGTATCTAGCATATTGACTTAAGCTTACGTACTCATCATTAGGGTCATAGAATAAGTTCTCATCACCTCTCCAAATACTTACATGTACATGCATACCGTTACCGCTATCCCCATATATAGGCTTAGGCATGAATGTAGCTATATAACCCTTCCTATAAGTTAAACTCTTAACTACGTACTTAACAGTCTGGATATTATCTGAAGTACTTGTAGTGTTACCACCGTTAAAGTTAATCTCATGTTGAGCTGATGCAACCTCATGATGAATAACCTCCACAGCTAATCCAAAGTACTTCTCAAGTACTTCAGCAACCTCTAACTTTAAATCCTGGAACTTATCCTTAGGGTATGTAACGTAGTAACCATCCTTCCCCCTATTAAATGGTACTGTAGTACTCCAGTAAGACTCACTACTAACTATACTTAACTCCTGCCTCCAACCATCTACAACTACATTAACCTTATCAAATATGAAGTACTCCAACTCCGCAGATACGTAAGGTCTTAAACCGTTATTAATGAAGTAATCATCAACTCTCTCAGCAACATACCTAGGATCTCTAAGTAATCTCTCACCACCCATCCACACACTACATAACATCCTAGCAATACCTGAAGACCACGGCACTAAAGCAAATGTTGTAGGTATAGGTTTTAAGACTAAATCACTCTCCTCAATACTTGAGAACCCCCTAACACTACTGCCGTCAAGCTTACCTAAACCCTCACTAAATACATTAGACGTTAACAACCTCACAGAAACTGTAACATGTCTTAAAACTCCTACTAGATCTGTAAACTGTAGATCTAACCACTTAATACCGTAACGACTAATATTCGAAACCACATCATCAGGACTTACCATATATTCACATCTTAATTATTAGATCAGAACAGAATATAAAATTACCTATCATAAGAACTAAACACCTACTTGAAAATAGTTAAAACCACTACCTGAGATTTTAATTTAATGTTCAATAGATGAATTGAGGAGTTATTAATAGGAATAACTACTTCAAAGTATCCCACTATTTTATCTAATTAACATTATGATATATTCTTAAGTTTATATACAAAACGTTTAGGTGATGATACTTGAGGTTAATATATAAGCTCTCTATAGTGTTTATAGTACTACTACTTACATCGTTAATCCTAATATTCCTTTTCGTAGTAGCTGTGAGTGTGTTTAGGATGGGGTAGAGAGTAGCTGCAGCATTCTTCTCTTTAACTATGATTGTCATCCTCTGGGTAGACCTCCTCAGAATTTAGTTAAGTCAGCTATTGAGTGGGATTTAATACTATTCCTAATAGGTTCCATGAATTTAGCTAGTGTACTTAGGGAATTAGGTGTTTTTGAGTATTTAACAGTTAACGTGATTAGGGTTAGTAGGGAGATATTCTATGCGTTACTCTTCGGAGGTGTGTTTGGTGGTAATTACACACCTATAGGTTCTACAGCAAATATAATAGCAGTATCAGTAGCTGAGAAGGAGAGAGAGTTAAGATTAGTTGTGGTGAGTGGTTGAGGACAGCTCTAATAATAACTACAGCTCAGTTAATAGTAGCACTTCTCTGGCTTTACTAACATAGTTGAATTGTAGAGAAGAACTCAAATTTTAGAAGTAATTATGTTAGTTAGGTGTTAGGTATGGGATGCAGTGATAGTTTATTTAATTCAGTTATTGTTAGACCACCTACTCAAGAATTAGTTAAGTGTGTATCAACTAATCCGTTAAGACATACTGTAGCCTTCCCACTCGCTATTAAACAACATGAGGAGTACGTTAAGATTCTTAAGGAGGAAGGTATTGAAGTCTACATAATATCCGGGCTTGAGGGATTCCCTGATGCTGTCTTTATTCAAGATACAGCTATAGTAAGTAGTGTTAGGAGGTCAGCTCTAATATGTAGGTTTGGTGAGTTTAGTAGGAGGGGTGAGGAGTTAAGCGTTGCTGAGTTCTTAAGGAGTTTAGGATTTACACTATATTATGTAAGTCCACCAGCAACTATTGAGGGTGGTGACGTCCTCATAACTGATGTTGGAGTCTTATATGTTGGTTTATCATCTAGGACTAACTCATACGGTATTAAATTCTTGAAGGAGTTCTTCAGTAGTTATGAAGTAATTACAGTACCTATAGATAAGGTATTCCACTTACTATCAGCTGTTAATTACTTAGGGAGGAGGAGGTTAGCTGTAGTCCCGGAATTAATTGATACTTCATCCTTTGAAGGTTTTAAACTTATTCGAATACCTTTTGATGAGGCTTACGCAGTTAATATGCTGTATTTAGGTTGTGATAAGGTCTTAATACCTGATGGACATCCTAAAACCTATGATAGGTTAAGGAAGGAGGGTCTTAAACCTATAGTAGTTAATGTTTCTGAGTTTTGGAAATGTGATGGCGGTGTTACCTGTTTAAGCCTTCCGCTATACAATATTTAAAAATTTACTTGGTGTAGCTGTATAATTCTTTAAAAGTTTTTAAAGTAGTAGATATAGTTACTTTACTTGAGTGTGATTGGTGATCTAGAGTGAGTAAGAAGAATATTAAGTACTTGATAGTATTACTGGTAGTTATCATCGCCTTAATCACTTATGCACCACCTGAAGCTGAGTTTATGCCTGAGGATAAGAGATTCCCGTATATTACATTCCCGTTACTACCCCCTATACTAGCTATAGCTTTATCAATAGCTACTGGTGAGGTAGTCCCGGCATTATTTGCCGGTATATGGGTTGGTGCTTTAATGATCTCTAATTATAACCCGTTAGAAGCTACTGTAAAATTAATTGATTGGTATATATATAACGCTACTGACTCCTGGAATGCTGCGATACTACTCTACGACTTCGTATTAGGTGCTTTTATGGGTTTACTATATGCTTCAGGTTCTGTATACTCATTTGCTCAAGCACTATCTAGTAGGATAAGGTCTGCTAGAGGTGCTAGTCTAGCAGCATCCCTACTAGGTGTTGCTGTATTCTTCGACGACTACGGTAATACAGTAATTGTAGGTAATTCTATGAGGCCTTTAGCAGATAGGTTGAGGGTAAGTAGGGAGTTACTTAGCTATATAGTTGATTCTACAGCAGCTCCGATAGCTGGTATAGCATTAGTTTCCTCTTGGATAGGTTATGAAGTAAGTTTAATCAAGGACTCTATAGATACTCTAAATCAGCAGTTTGAGAGTGGGTTAATCACTGCAGCACCTACGTATGAAGCATATGTCATGTGGTTAAATGCAGTACCATACCACTTCTACTCAATACTAGCTGTAATACTAGTATTCATAGTAGTGTTAACTAGGAGGCATTACGGACCTATGTTAAGAGCTGAGTATAGATCTGTTGCTGAGGGTAAGGTATTAAGAGATGGTGCTACACCTCTAATGCCTACAGAGGAACTATTCGGTACCGAGCCTAAAGCCAGTAAACGTGTTTCCGGTTGGTTATTCGGTATTGCTATGATCACCTTAGTCATAACAACATTAATTAGTTTATGGGCTACAGGTGCTGAGGACGTACATAAGTTCTGGGAAACACCATTTAATGAGGCTTTAATGAATGCTGATACGGCTAAGGCATTACTTTGGGCTGGGATGGCTACCTACTTCATAACATTTGCATGGTTGTTACTGGGTAGGGCTATGAGTTTTAAGGAGGTTATGAGGCATACTATCAGAGGTATGTACTTAATGGTATTACCTAACGCTATATTACTACATGCGTGGTGTATTAAGTCAGCAACAGATGCTGTAGGGACTGCTGACTACGTAATCCATGGAGCTGTAGTTGTAGGTCTCTCAGCGTTATTAGTACCTCTAATAATTTACTTAGTATCTATGTTCATATCATTTACTACAGGTACTAGTTGGGGTACTTTCGGAGTTATGATGCCTATAGCAGTACCTATGGCTTGGCAACTAGCAATACTTCAATACCCAGATAACGTAGGTATGGCATACTTAATAACATTCGCATCAATAGGTGCTGTATTTGGAGGAGGTATCTTCGGAGATCACTGTTCACCAATAAGTGATACAACTATAATGTCGTCAATGTTCTCAGCTGCAGACCATGTAGACCACGTATCAACACAACTACCATACGCTGTATTAGCAGGGCTTACTAGTGGGGTACTCTACACGTTATTCACGTTAGGTATTCTAAGCCCCTCAATACTCTTACCGGTAGGGCTAGTACTACTGGTAGGACTACATATAGCACTTAATAAACTACATGCTAAGAAAACAGGACTACCTGAAGTAATACCAAACTACTCAGTATGAATTAGTTAAATTATAATAAAATAATTAATTTTTTACAACCTGAAAGCCTCACCCTTCAGGGCGGGATTGTTAGAAAAGCTCATAAGCTCTGTATCCGATGGTGCTCTTGATGATGTTGATGCCCGTGAGTCTCGGGGCTACTCCCTAACGATACCTAATACCTAATACGCACACTAGGCTAAAACAATGCTCCCGAGACTATGATAACGTATACAACATACTCATAACCCCGAGTCCCGGGAGGGATAGGGGTAATGGGTCGGAGACCTAAGTAAGAGATCTTCATATAGAATTGAAAGGGGAGGAGGTCAGCTCTACTTAATAATGCTCTCTGAGGTGTGGGGGATTGTAGGTAGGTACTCTACAGCAGGTCTTCTAGCAGCTTCTTGCGGGTAGAGAGACATTAAACTATATATTGCTGGAGGTATTTCAGTCTTAACGTTAAGACCTAATTCCTTAAGCTCTTCAGCAGTTATTGGCCAATCATGAGTATACCTACCCATAACTAAATGATCAATTACTAACTTCATCTTATCCTGAGGTAACTTACCTTCTAATAACTTACTAACTAAATCCTTAGTTTGATTTAATGCCTTCTCAGCTATATCAGCTAAGATTAAAGTACTATCATCAACTTTATCAACACCTTTCTCACGAACTACCTTAACTACTGATGGAGCTGGTAGACTACCTGATTGAGTACCTATCTGAGGGTCTACAGGACCTAACACTGCGTCAGGATCCATCCATATCTCATCAGCAGCTAAAGCTATTAACGTACCACCACTCATAGCGTAGTGAGGAACTACAACAACCTTCCTACCTGGATGCCTCTTAAGAGCTAATGCTATCTGCGATGCAGCAAGCATTAAACCCCCAGGTGTATGCATTATTAACATTATCCCCTTATCAGGTGGTGTACTCCTAATAGCTCTTAAAACCTCTTCAGAATCCTCAATATCTATAAACTTATATATAGGTATACCGAATAAACTAATCCTCTCCTGCCTATGAATTAACGTAATCACTTTAGAATTATACATAACCTCTAAACTCCTTATAATACTAGCTCTAGCCTTCCTCAAAGCTGAATACCTCATCTGAGGTGTTATAAATGTTAGGAACACCCATAAGATAAAGAATAACCATAAGAAATCTGTAAATCCATCCACTTCAAATCACCGAAATATAGATTAAGTACTCCTTAATAAACCCCTAACTCAGACTCATATACTTTAACTAACGACTCACCCCAACCATCTATATCATCTAACCTCCCGAGGAAGAACCTAAGTATTGGTGGTTCATATACCCATCTTAAACCCTTAACTACATCCCTATGTTCGTAAAGCCATAACACCCTATCTACTACGTAATCTGCATGTGATCTTAAGTACGTCTTCCTAGGAAATGCTATCCTAACTAATTCTAAGTCTGGGTATATCTCCCTACCATCCTTATCTCTATCCATAGATAACGTACCCCTCTCCATAGCCCTAACACCTGAAGCTATATAAAGTGCAGCTGCTAGAGAACCTGCTGGATATTTATCCCTACTTAAATGTGGTAAGAATTCTAGAGCATCTAAATGAATACCTAAACCACCTGGAGGTAATACTACTGGAACACCATGTTTATCAAGTTCTTCAACTACATATTTTATTAACTCAACTTCAGAACCTATTAAATTCTCTTTAAACGCCTCCCTAAGACCTACAGCTATAGCAGCTATTTCCTTAATAGACATACCACCATATGTTAAGAACCCCTCATATACTGGGATATGTACTACTAGTTTCTCATAATACTCTCTATTATTAGTAGCTATAAAACCTCCTCTAGCTGATGAGGTCTTCCTAGCACTTATGTATAGTATGTCAGCATAACTTACAAACTCCTTAACAATCTCATCTAAACTCTTCGAAGCATATCCAGGTTCTCTCTCCTTAATAAAATATGCATTCCAATCAATCATACTACCATCTAATATTAGAGGAACTCTATACCTATCACATAACTCCCTAACCTCCCTAATATTCCTCATAGATACTGGCTGACCTCCAAGTAAGTTAGCTAATGCTTCAACCCTAACAAACGCTACCTTACCATTAAAACTCTTTAAGACTTCCTCAAGCTTATTAACATCTATATCACCTTTAAACGGATACTTACTCCTCCTATCTAAAGCCTCCTTCACAGGAATCTCTATAATCCTACCACCAACTAATTCTATATGAGCTTTAGTTGTTGTGAAGTGGTAATTCATAGGTACTACACTACCCTCCCTAACAAATACTTTAGAAATTACGTGTTCAGCAGCTCTACCCTGATGTACTGGAATTACGTACTTCATACCTAAGACATCTTCTACAGCTTTAGTAAATTCGTAGAAAGTCCTACTACCTGCGTATGCGTCCTGAGCTGATATCATAGCTGCTAACTGCTTATCAGACATAGCATTAACACCACTATCAGTTAACATATCTAAGAACACATCATCAGCTTTAAGTAAGAATGTATTCCACCCAGCTTCCTCAATAGCTTTAAACCTCATACGGACTGGTAATAGGTTGAGCTCTTCATAAACTCTAACTCTAAAACCATCAACTCTTAATAAATTACCGTTACGTCCCCTCACAACGATCATGTCTTACACCTCATTATATTGTTAGGTAGAATTAAAATACTTATTACTATAACTCCCTCCTAACACCTTTAGTCCATAACCTAAACATTATAAACCAAGGAGTATCAAGTACTGAGAGTAGTACTTTAGCGTAAGTACCGTACCAGATCATACCCCACACGACATCCCAAGGTACTACGTATGCGAATGCTAATGGGAAGAACACTAAGCTATCTACGAACATATTGACAACATCACTGCCTACTGACCTAAGTATAACTCCCTTCAAAATACTTTTAGTGCTTACCTCATACCTATAAACTCTCCTCTTAATCTCTGCAAATACTGTAGCATCTAAGAACTCAGCAACTAAGAATGCTGTATATGAAGCTATAACAACTCTAGGTGTTTGAAGCATGAAATACTTCCACGTACTATCTAAATCAGCTATCCAAGGAGCTGGAGGTACTGTAGATAGCATAAGTATAAACATTGAAACCATAACATTAGCTGTAAAAGCAAATAATATAGCGTTATAAGCTAATTTCCTACCATATATCTCGTTAATCATATCAATTAACTGAGCTACAAATGGAAACGTTATAGTACCTCCTGAAAGTATGAGAGGTATTAAAATATTAAATTCTGAAATCCTAGGAGCTAAGATATTCGAAGCTATAATGTATGAAACATAGAATGTCAGTAGTACCGGATATCCTAAAGTATCTCTAAACCTCCTAACCAACCAAGAACTAACTACTGTAGATACCGTCAGCCCTACAAACCAGAAAAACCATATCCAAAGCACCTTATATACCCCTACATATTCAAGTATCGGTCATGAATACTTAAGCTTTACAGTAGAAAACCACCTCAAAACAGAGATAAGAAATGTTTGAGGCTGTCTCAATTAACACCTGGTCTCAGTCTATTACCTCTATCCCATTGAGGACTCAGGGTTATGAGGTACTCTTCAGAATAAAATAAAGATACTAATCTTAAGCTTTCTATTCATTCTCACCATGAAGAGTGAGGTTTCAGTATAACCTCTACATTCTTTTAAGTCTTACAGATATTACTTTCCTCAGAATGAATCCTTAAATTTTTGGTTTAGTGTCTAATGTAATTTACTGTAATTACAGCTATTACCATAGTTAATGCTATAATATCTATCGTGATGTTGGTTGGTGTAAGGAGTGCTAAACCTCCAGTTATTAATACTATTCTAAGGAATACGTTGATATTACGTTTTATGAATCCTTCAAATGCTATGGCTATAGCGTATGTAGCAATTAATGAAGTGATTATGCTCCATACCCTAACTATAACTTCGTAGTTACCATAACCTACTAATATCTCAGGCTTAAACACCATTATAAATGGTAGTAGGAAGGCTGCGAAGCCTAGTCTACAGGCAGTAACTGAAGTCTTCATAGTGTCTGCTTTAGCTAGTGATGCTGCAGCATATGAGGCTAACGCTACTGGAGGTGTTATAGCGGCTAAGACAGCATACCAGAAGACAAAGAAGTGTATTGGGAACATATCTAAACCCATAGCAGCTAGTGCTGGAACTGATACAGCAACAGCTGTTATGTAAGCAGGTGTTGTAGGTATCCCCATACCTAATAAAGTAGTTATTAATGCTACGTAAATAAGGGCAAGTGTTGGAATTCCGAAAGATGCTGTACTTACTATATAACCGAGTTTAACACCTAATCCACTATAACTTACAGCTCCTACAACTATACCAGCAGCTGCTCCGACAACTATTATTGATAAAGCATCTTCAACACCTCTAACTAGTACTTGGTAAAGCCTCTTTATATGTAATTGCCTACTCAATAATCCTAACATAATCGTTATGAAGAATGAGATGAGAGCTGCTGAGATAGGTGACCACTGAAGTACTGCAACTACATATATGAGTACTATAATGGGTAGGAAGTAGAACCACCCATTCCTTAGAACCTGATTCTTGTTAGGTACTTGATTAGGTGGTAATCCTCTAAGGCCTGCCTTCAACGAGTAGTAATGTATTTGCACGTAAACTCCTAAATAGTATATTATAGCTGGCACTATAGCAGCTATCATTATCCTACCGTAGTGGATACCGAGTAGTTCAGCCATAACGAATGCTGCAGCACCCATTATAGGAGGCATTATCTGACCACCAGTAGATGCTACAGCCTCAACAGCACCTGCTAAATATGAGGGAAACCCTACAGACTTCATAGTAGGTATAGTGAATATACCGGTAGCGTAGACATTAGCTACTGCACTACCGCTTATTGAACCAAAGAGAGATGATGCTATTACTGATACCTTAGCAGGACCACCAGAACTCCTACCTACTAATGCTTTAGCTAGATTTATGAAGAACTCCCCAGTACCACTCATCGAGAACGCCGCACCTAATAAAGTAAATGCTATAACATACGTAGACATAACCTCTAAAGGTGTTGAGAATATCGCGTAGGGAGTTAAGTATAAGTATTCAATAACTCTAACAGGGTTTGTTCTAAAGCCTATAACTGGTAAGTAAGGTGCTAGAAGCAGATAACCTATGAATACAGCAATAAGTGCTGTAAACATGAGGCCTGAAGTCCTCCTAACAGACTCAACTATAAGTGATATAAGTAAGACCCCAATAACTATTTGCTCAGTAGTTAGAGGAGTTACAAGCCACATCCTCCTAAAGAACCAACTAGCATAGTTTAAGTAGATATCTGCTACAGTAGCTACAGCAATAATAGCGAGTAAGTAATCATACCAGGGAACCTTATCTACATCCTTCTTAGTCGATGAGTATATTATGAACGTCAGTGGAAGTGCGAAAAGTAAAGTAACTACCATATGTTCGTAGATGTCATAAGTTGTGAAGAGTAGCTTATAGATATTGTAGATAGCCATCACACATAATATAACTTCGACTAAGATTTTATTATATCTACTCAACCTCCTTCTAGGCAATCTCACCACCTAAGGAGTTTAAAGAGAACCTACTAAAAATACATATGTAAAGTTTCAATTAACTACACTTACAACTACTTAATAAAGCCGCGGTCTAGGTAATACTGCATAGCACCTGGATGAATTTCTAAGTTACTACTATATTTCCAAGAAGTGCTTGGGTCGAAGACTCTAAACCCAGCTACAGCCTTTACTAGATATTCAGTATTCCCACATATCAACCTGGTGATCTAGTAGACAAGGTCTTTCGGTATATCAGCTCTAATTAACAATATTGTGAATGTGAAGAGCGTACGGTAGTCCTCAGTTATGAAGCTGTATGTACCTTTAGGTAAGTTATCTATCACTAACGCTCCTTTAAACCCTAAAGTATTTAAGATGAAGTCTAAGTCTTCATCAGTTAATGAAATTATTTTAACTTCTGGCATACGCGTATCTAACTGTATGTAGTTTGATGAAGGTACTGCAGTTACATCAAATATTAAGTCTACCTTACCTTCTATCATCGCCTCAACAGCCTTCGCCTCACCTGGGACTACAAGACTACCTCCCGACCTCCTTATAACGTCTTCAGTAACACCGTAGTGTTCGAGTAACCACCTAAATAAGAAGTCTTCTAATGATGCTGCCGGACCGCCAACAGCTAACCTCACACTATTACCTTTCTTAATATAATCAGCTAATTCCTTAATACTGTTTACTGGGAAGTCCGGTCTCTTAGTTATTAACACCTTATACTTTTCAGTAGGTCCTAACACATACATAACATTAGATAGGTCTACTTCCTGACCCCATATAAGGACAGCCTTAGCTGGGTCTTTAGCGAAGGGTATCCATGCAGCATGAGTATAAGCCATCTCAACTTCCCCTTTAGAAATAGCTAAAAGATTAGCAGCACTTGCACCAGGTTGGATACTGATCTTAATACCTAACTCCTTCTCGACTAGACTGGAGATAGCACCACCTAATACATAACCAGGACTACCAACTGAGTAAGTACGGAAGACAAGTTCTTTAGGCCAGTATGGTGGTGGTGTTGGTGGTGGTGGGGTTACTGTAGGTGTTGGAGTTATGGTAACTGTTTCTGTTATAACTACCTTCTCAGTCTTAGTCACAGTAGTAGTTACTACTGAAGGAGCTACTGTAGATGTTATAGTTACTGTCTTAGGTACAGCAGCTGCAGAACCTGCGAAGTAACCAACAACACCAGCAACAACAATCAAAACAACGAGAACTACAACTAGAGTTGATGAAACCTTAGCAGACATTTAAACACACCTAGTTACTACCCACTATATACTTTTTAAATCTTTCTCTTAACTTCATATATTGAAAATGCTAATATGTTAAGGAACTTGCACAGGTAAGTACTTACCTACCGGTTTAAGCATTTATAGTGGATAAGTTCATAGCAAGTATGAATTGCTTAGTTAGGGAAATGAGGAGATGTATATTAAGTGAGTTTAGTGTTATAGTAATGTTTTAGAGGTCTTAGAATCTTTTAATTGCTTCTCTATGTAATGATGTTTACCAAGTAATAACATGTTTATGTATGACAATTTCTCTGTCGGTATAGCTTACTTTATTAATTAGTGAAGTAAGTTAGAGTTTAAGGTTTGTGTTGATTCATGGTTAGGAGTATGAAGCTTTATTTTATGATGTTAAGATCGGATTTATCGATAAGGATAGAGGTATTAGGTATATATATGAGTTTAGGAGGAAGGTACTAGAATCCTGTAATTATCCGCAGTCCTAGGTTATGGGAACTCGTATTACTTAAGTAGACTGCAGAGATTCTTAGAGAGTAGGGCTTGTTAATGTTTATATGGGATACGAGTAAGGAGGTTTTGAAGGACTTTATATGAGGGTACCTAATAGTTATATTGAGAATACCACTTCCGTATTAACTAGTGCTTTAATATCAATTTTCCTAACATCCCTTACCTTAGGTGAGGAGGGTTCTCAGCAGTTTCTAGTTTCTAGATCCTTCAAGGTTTCTGTAGGTTTTGGTATAGCTCTCTAGGGTTTAACCTGAGGTATTCTAGGGCTAAAGTATAGGCTGACGTCGTGTGTCTATCTAAGCCGAGGTCCCTAGCTAAAAGCCCCGCTAACTTACTCGTATACGCTGGATTAGCATGATATGTCCTGAGCTCGTACTGCATTTACCGGGCTTTGACCGCAGAAGTTTATAAATCTGACTAAACAACACTATTATACGATAGAGAGCTGAGGTGTCTCCGAGACCACCCACTCCAAGCAATGCCCCATGAGAAGAGATGCTAGCATGAAGAAGTGGGAGGGAGGGGGTACGCCCAGAAGTCGTGATGAACCGACCTACGGAGACCTAAAAACCGTAGGCGGGAGACGGTTAAGTGTTATCACTTAATAAGTTGGTTAGTAATTTCAGCATTATTCTAGCATTCTCAAGCATCCAATGATCGTTATTAAAGAATATATAAGTCCTCTGAGGTTTTAATTTAATTATTGAGTTAGTTAATTTCTTAAGCTCATCAACACTATAGTTGTAGTTATACCATTCTAACCTACCGTGAATTCTTAGATATACATTACCGTTGGAATTAACTATCCATGTAGTCTGTGGTGAGTCTACAGATACTATAGTTAATCCTAATTGACGTCCCCAACTAAGAACTTCGTTGTTAAAGCAACTTTCATTTCTAAACTCGATAGCGAATCTCTCCTTAAGTCTTGTAGTTTCATAGAATTTCTCAATCTTAGTGAGAGATTCTTTACTACATATGAAGTTAGGTGGTAGTTGGAAGAGGTAGAATGAGATATACTTATCTAATGGTTCGAATAATTCCTTAAACCTAAACCATATATTTAATGCTTTCTCATTAAATCTATAGATATGTGTTATAGACCTATGAACCTTAATAGACCACCTAAGACTACTACCCCTCCTAGACCAACCTAAGACCTGATTCTTAAACGGGAACCTGTAGAAACTAGCATTCAACTCTACAGCATTAAGACCTGAAAACCTCACATACCACTCTAAATCACCGCCTAAATTCCAATCATATACCCACCCACTAGTACCTACGTAAACCTCCACCCACTACACCACTAACATAGTTATTCACATTTCCAAATTACTTATTAGTATGTTAGTAGTTGATATTACTTGGAGTTAATTAATGGTTTCAAGAGCTTTAGATTGGTTTAGACAAGCACTTAAGGATTTCGAACATGCTAGGAAATCTGTTGAACTAGGTGATTATGAATGGGCATGCTTAGCAGCTCATCAAGCTGCTGAGAAAGTAGTTAAAGCACTTTATCAGAAGTTAGGACTTGAGGTATGGGGTCATTCAGTAACTAGACTGCTTGAGAACTTACCAGAAGGTTATAAACCAAGTGATGAATTAATTGATATGGCTAAGGAGTTAGATAAGCATTACATCCCTACAAGATATCCTAACGTATACCCTGAAGGTTCCCCAATGGATTATTATACAAGGTCAGAAGCTGAGAGGGCTGTAGAATATGCACGTAGGGTTATTGAATTCTGCAGATCTAAAGGTCTTTAAGTTAGATTATGAATACGTACTTAAGAAACTTAAGGAATATGCTGTAAGGGCTTTAGAGAAAGGTGCTATAGCTATATTCTTAATAGGATCTCTAGCTAGGGGGAACTACACAGCTTTCTCAGATGCTGATGTAGTTATAATAGTAGGTGATGACTATCCGAAAGGATTTATCGATAGGATTTCAGACTTTATAGACCCGACACTACCTATAGATATCGAACCGAGGGTTTATACAGTAAGTGAGTTCTTAAAACTTATTCAGAGTAAGTCGATGATTGCGAAAGAAGTCTTAGATTATGGAGTTCTACTAGCAGGGGATTACAACATAGTTAAAGCTGTAGTTCAGAAGTAATGAATTAGTAATCATATATGGACTTGCATATGCTCTTAGTACCACTACCATCCTCAGCAGGTGTTTTTCTTCTGAAAGCTATTATGTCTAAGCCGTAAGACTCCAGTATATTTCTAAGTACCTCCTTACCCAGCAGTCTTTCAGACCTTAAACAATTTAAAGGTACTGTAAGTAGTAATCCTACTACATCATGTTCGAGAAACGGTGCTACAGTCTTCACACCTAAACACTTACTAATCTTAAGTTCTGGATACCTACCATGTATAAACTTCTTAACAGTATTATCAACTTCATCACTAGGTAGTGTTAGTAGGAAGTTATAACCTAGTAGTAATTCATCACTACCAGACCCTACATAAACACAGTTACAGTTAATTTCCTTAGCCCTCCTTAAAGCTACGTAAAACACAACATCATTCCTAAACTCAATACAACCGCCATCCTTATGAGAATTTAATTCATTACCTACACAGTTAATAACACCATCCTTAATACTTAGTACTTCCTCATAATCTAACATAATTAAATCTAAATCTATATTAAATAATTTAGAGATATGAATTACGTAAGGTAAATCCTTAGGAATACCCTCTCTATAAGCTACTGTAATAGCCTTAGGTTTAAAACCAGCAATTATACATGCTAATAGAATTACTGATGTATCTATACCACCACTTAAAGCAATACACTCACACTTAGTCCTATTAACAACATTAATTAATTTCTTAAGTAATAATTCCTCATAGTACTTACATGGTAATGATATACGCATTATATAACCCTCAATACCTCATAATCATTAAATACCTCAATACTAACTACACTATACTTAAGTCTAGACTTATGTAGAGGTCCTGAAAGAACTAACGTGTGGTACTCCCCTCTCTCACCTAGAGGGTCTAAACCTACTGACTTAACATAACTTACGAATTCACTAACATTATCCTTACTTAATTCTCTACCAAGCCAATTATTAAGAGATTTACAACAACCAATTACTAGTACTTCTAAACCATCATTAAATTCCATATACATAAGTTCTCCAGGATCCAAACCCCATAAAGGCTCAATTAAATTAGCTCCTACTTCAGCTGATAACCTCTCCATATATCTTAAATGTTCATCAATATAAACATCACCTGCTACTATCGTAGTAATATTAAACTTCCTTAAGAATTCTACAGTCTCTAAGAACTCCCTACCCCTACTTAACCTAAGTATGACTAAAGGGATATTAGTAAGTATTAATGTTTCTAAACTCTTACTTAAGTTAATAAGATGTGGATTAGGTCTAGGAAAGTCGTATACTAGTACTAAGCCTAGATCTACTTCACCGTACTTATAGACAGCATAGTAAGAATCCTTACCACCAGATAAGAAAGCTATACGCATCTTAATACCTCAATAACTTATTTATAGAGTAAGAGATGATAATATGCTTAAGATATGTCTTATGGTAAGTTACTCTAGGAGGTAATTTAATACCTTTAGATACTATCGAGTATAAGTCTTTAGGTAATAACTTAGGTAGTATTATACTTATAGTATTAATTAACATACCTTTTTGAGGTATCTTAACTAACGGGATATCAACATATTTTAAAGCTATGTATAGATCTACTCTATCAACACTTACTCTAATCTGATCTTTAACTAAATCAAGTATTAAGTAATCAGGTCCACGCTTAGTTAAGAATTCTAACTCCTCAATAATCCTTAATAAATTACTTAAACATATCTTAGCATTACTACCAACAATATATACCCACCTACCAGTATCTTCAATATTAACTCCATACCTAGCTAATAATACTGGAATTTTCTTTACACCTAATAACCTTAATACCTTAAGTCTATGATGACCATCAATAACAAAGTTCTTAGACTCTTCAATAATTAAGGGCCTTAACAATAACTTCTTAGTTCTTAACGAAGATAGTAACTTCCTAACTCTTAACTCTTCAATATCTTCTAACTCAATAATCTCATTAATACTAAGGAATTCAAGCCTATACTTCTTACCGTACAAGAATATCACCAAAGAAAATTACGTATATGGTATAGAGTATACATATTAAGAATATGTATGAGGTAATAATCATTAATACTAGTCTTAAGGATTTAGAAATATCATTAGGTTTAGGTAGGTTAAACTCACTACCTATACAGTAAGTATTAATTTTCTCTAACCTAACAGATAAGCATCCTGAAACAGATGCAAAGATAACTCCAGCATTAATACTCTCAGTATTACCTCTATCTCTAAGGTATATAGTTAGTGCTCTCTTAATAGACCCGTTAACTAACGAACATAAAAGTATTGTGAGTAGAGATGTTATCCTACTAGGTAAGTAATTAATGATAGTATCTACTTTAGCTGAGAACCAACCTGTGTTAATGAATTCATTAGTTTTATAACCTAAAGCACTATCTAGACTATTTACTAATCTCTGAATTAATGCTCCTATAGGTCCTAAGAATGTATAGTAAAGTAGTGGTGATGTAAGTCCATCAACAAGGCTTTCAAATAGTGATTCTATAGCTGCTGAAGCTATATGAGCTTCCCCTAACTTACTGACATCCCTCCTAACAATACCTGAGACGTAGTGACGTGCATAACTGATATCACCAACCTTCAACCCTAACTCAACATTACGTACATGAACGATTAGTAATTTTAAAGATATTGAGACCTTAAGGATATATGATGAAGTTAAAATCCATAATAACCTATTAAAACTACTTAAGTAGAGAATTAAAGTGTAAAGTAATGTATGAGTTATAACAACTATAGACCATATTATAATACCTGAAGTCTTAGTCTTAGGTAGATGATTATGTAATTTTAAAGCCATAACATATGATGTATGGACTGGATGTATTATCAGCATCAAACCACTATGGTATGGATAGATAAAATCCATAGTGATAGCTATCATCAAAACTAGTAGAAATTCCATACAGTTCATAGGTAATAACCAACATATCATGACATCACCACAATCGAATATCCAATCCTTTAAAGACCGTCATCAACTGTAGAGTAATTAATGATGTTATGTAGAAGACTTCAGATGAGAACCCTAAAACATCACCATTTACAAATCCTAAGATCTTAAGTGCTAACGACCTACTCAACCATAAAGATATTACAGCTGAAGCTACTAGACCTAATAGTACCTTAATAGAACTCATAGATACTGTATGAGTTATTAATATGGTTAGTAGTGCTGATATAATGATTACTGCTACGCTATCCCTAACTCTTAATGAGTTCTTGAATATAGCTCCAATACCTTCAGGACATACCCTACTTAATAATGTGAGTAATGTGATTGTATTGAAGACCCATACCTCAAGAATTAAGGATATATACACTATGTTCTTAAGACCTAATACATTAATTAATGATGTTAATGTTGAGTATAGTATGAGGGTATATGATGTGAATACTGCTATAGCGTAAGAACCTCTACACACATCCTTAACCACTCTATACGCATTAACACCAGATCTAGACGCTAGTATAGCTTCAGAGAAGTCTATGAATCCATCAACGTGTAGGAATCCTTGAGCTATAAAGTGAGTTAAGATCATTACTGAACTAAGTATTGTTGAGTCATACAGTCCTAACTTAATTAATACGTAGAGTGTTAGGGATGGTATTAACCCCCTAACAACACCAACTAGTGGTAGTAGGTATAATGACCCGAACTTAAGTTCTGTACTCTTCCTAGGGATAGGTATTGGTGTGAAGAAGGTTATTAGTAGTAGTAGATCAGAGGTTAATTTATTAATGTTCATGTTTAAGACCGTTAATGATTTGAGTTATGTTCTTAAGGAATACTTCATTATCTTCATACTTCCTAATAGAGATTCTAATATAGTCCTTACTTAACCCCTTAAAACTCCAACACCACCTAACACTAATACTACGGAGTTCTAATATCTTAATAAGTTCTTCAGCGTTAAAGCTTAAGTTAATTAATAAGAAGTTAGTTGTACTATTAAATACTTTAAGACCTAAGTTTCTAAGTTCTCTTAATAACCTCGTCCTCTCAGACAATATGTACTGTCTAGACCTACTTATAAACTCCTTTAGTAAGTCTATATCTACGAATACCTTACTAAATACACACTCAGCTAAACTATTAACGTTCCAAGCCTGTCTAATAGTATTTAACTTCTTAATTAACTCCTCATTACTACTGTATAGAAATCCTAGCCTAAGACCTGGTAATGATGTGTACTTAGTTACTGACCTCACAACCACTACATTATCAGGTATGTCTTTAGGTAGTTCGTAAGGACAGCTATCACATAACTCAACATATGATTCATCAATTAAGAATATAGGTTTGAAATCCTGGATATAACTTAATAACCTATCCCTACTTAAGTAATTACCGGTTGGGTTATTAGGATTAGTGATGACTATGACTCTACCAACATCGTTGAAACTATCTAAAACTTCTAAATCTAGATAGAACTCATCATCAAGAACCTTATATAGTATGTAGTCATACTTAACCCCTAAGGAACTAGCTAAATCCTCATACTCACCATATGATGGTTCAATAACTACTAAGTCCTTCCTTAAAGTAGTGATTACTAGATTTAACGCTTCATTAGCACCGTTAGTAACTATGATGTTGTTAGGATCACAACCGTAGAACTTAGCTATACTATCACGTAAGTTAATGTATTCGTAGTCTGGGTACTTAAGAAGTACTCCACCCTCTACACACTCTCTTATGAAGTCTTCAACATGTTTTGGAGGCCCTAAAGGATTAGTATTTACGCTAAAGTCTAAAACTACCTTACTACGTCCTCCATGGAACCGCATAAACTCTTAACCACCTTAAGATCTTCTTCAGTATCAATATCCTTAAGTTCAAGCATATCCGGGAATTCTATATTAGTCCAAGTACCGCTAAAACTATTAAATAACGATATACCTACCTCTCTACACTCACTATTAGGACATACTGTAAGTGTTATAACGTTAACTTCCTCACTACTAGCTAATTCTATGAATTTCTTAACGACGTCTAAAGTTATGAATGGTAGGTCTGAAGGTAGTACCAATACAGGGAGTTTAACTCTACTCAATACATAATTTAAATCCTCTACATAACCCTTACCAGGACATAATATGACTTCAACATCTTCCCCGAAGGACTCATTAGTAAGTTCTTTAGTGTAGTTACTAACGCATATGTATACCCTACCATCGCCGACTAATTCCTTAGCTATACTTACAACAACGTCTATTAACCTCTTACCACATAAGTTTAGGAGAGGTTTTTTAATACCTTTAAGTCTAGTAGCTCTACCACCAGCCATTATAATTATATTCAATTTAAACCCTCGAATACCTATCATAAACCCTACTCAATACAGCACCTACTAAGGCAGTTACTAAGTCATCAGTTATTGGTGGTAGTCTTAATAATTCCTTAACCTCACCACTCTTCTTCAACCTCTCTACCCAGTAGTATGAGAGAAGTCCTTTAAACCCATTCACATACTCAGCTAATGCCTTCCCAATTAACTCATCAACTACCATGCCTGGAGAATCATTAAGATACTCATTAATACTTAACCCACTTACCATACCTAAAGCTAATATAAACTCTATAAATCTAGTACCCCTCAATAACGCTAATATGTTAGGGTCTTTAAGAGTATTTAATAACTCATTAAGTATTTCAGAACCTATTATATGATCCTCTTTATTAGGTATCTTACACCTACTATATACCTCCATAGAGATCTTATAAAGTTCATCAACACTGATACCTCCTAATGCATACCTAACATAATCATCTAATGGTATTTCCCTCAACCTCTCTACTATAGTATCAACTAATGCTGAGATAACAGCTCTACCAAGTCCTGTAGTTATATCTAAATACCTATTATTACCTAATGGTGAGGCTACTAAAGTAGCATCTGATGGAGTACCTATAGATGGTGTAGTAATACATGTAGGTCCTAATAAAGTCATTAGAGAACCCTTAACCTCGGAGATTAATCTAAATAAATCTAATAGACCTACATTATCGAGTGGTTTATCCACAAATACTGCTATATTTATAGTACTTAGTTTTAAATCTCCAATATTATAGATATTAATTACTGAGTCTAGACATGATATCCAGTCAATACCTAAAGTCATGAAGACTTCAATTCTTACTGAATTGATTTCTTTAACTATATGTGTATACTTAGATACTTCAGCAGCTGTTAAGAATACTGAAGTCCTATTAAGATCTAGACCTAAAGACCTAATTAACTCAGTATAATATGATTTAATCTCATTAAGTCTTAAGTACTTAGATACCTTATTAAAGACTACATATCTAATAACATCGTATGTTTTAGGGTATGCTGCAGTTGATAGTGCTTGATAATCACTTTCTAACTCTATAATTAAATTATCACCATTAACGTAATGCTTAAGCACTACAAACACCTACTAATCGACTATACTCATCATATATAGTGTTGATTAAATCTTCATAACTCACACCACGAGCTAATGTTAAGAATGCAGTACCGCCAGCACCTACACCCTCCTTCACATAGCCTTCTTCATAAGATCTAAGACCTTCAAATGGTGCGTTAGTAAAGTCTAAATCACTATATACTAAAGTTACTCCTGGAGAGTAAGTACTTAGGAACTCACTCATTTCCTTACCTCTATCTTTAATAACCCATTTAGTTGTAGCGTGTATGACTTTCTCCTGATTAAAATTACTTTTTATCATATGCATAATAGCTAGTACTGCTAGCATTTGAGTACCTCCAGCTAATACTACATAGGAGTTTGAGGTTAGGGCTCCGAGGGCTATACCAGCTATAGATATATGTACTGGATCTCCTACATAATCATTAACTTCAAAGATGTTTAAGGGAGGACTTAACCTCTTAATAGCCTTCTCTACTACAGACTTCTTAAGTTCTATAGGGTTATTCCTCATAGAACTACTAACTAGTTCTAGGTGTTTAAAGCCTAGAGCGTAGAGTATAGCCATAGCTGTAGTAGTCCCTCCAGGGATACTCTCACCAATTAAAACTACATTAGCTATAGACCCCAGCATACGGCCTAAACTTAAAGACTCATTAAATAATCTCTCTGATGTACCTAAAGGTAATGCAGGTTCTACATCAATCTTACCACCCACACATCTACTCGGGAGTACTACCCTAGGAATCTTAGGTTCTATGTAGGAACCACTATCTACTACTATGTAAGGGGTTTTCACTGTTATTAGTGCTGAACGAGTTATTAATGCAGGTGTTGGAATTCCAGTAGGTGTTGTAGGTATTATATCTAGGGTTGTAGGCCTACCAAGATATAGGTACTCAACATCTAATGCTGGTGTGAATAGAGTAGCTATAGGTATTGAACCAGCTATGGATATATTAGGTATTAATGAAGTCTTAGTAGAACCTATGACGTAGATAGCTAATACCCTACCACCACTAATGACTTCCCAAGGTAAATCTCCTCTAACTAATTTAATACCCCTAACCATCTTCTCAACCATGTCTTGGTTTAGGGATGATTAGTAGGGAGTTATTATTTATAGCTATAACTTCAACATCAACACCGTAAACATCCTTAATCACATCACTAGTAAGCACTTCATCAACACTTCCATACCTAATAATACGTCCTCTATCCATAAGTACTACCTTATCGCAATACATAGATGCTAACTGTAGGTCGTGTAAAGCTATAATAGTAGTTAAGCCATACTTAGTTGTAACCTCCTTAACATATCTTAAGACTTCAAATCTATAACGTATGTCTAGGAATGCTGACGGCTCATCCAATAGTAGTACATTAGGTTTCTTAACTAATGCAGTAGCTATTAAAATCCTCTGAAGCTCACCACTACTAACAGTATCTAATCGTTTATTGAGTAGGTGGGTAATATTTAATTCCTTACATACTTCATCAACGATCATTAAATCATTAGTATCTTCAAAGAATCGTAAATTACCTTGGAATGGATATCTAGCAGTTAGTATGAAGTCTAAGACCTTAATAGGTATTGACTTAGATATATTTGGTTCTGAGTAAGCTATAACCTTAGCTATTTCCTTAGGTTTGTAGAGTCTTACATCTTTAAAATCTAGATATACAGTACCTCTAGTAGGTTTTAGTATTGATGCTATAACCTTAAGTAGTGTTGTCTTACCAGCACCGTTAGGACCTATAATACATGTTACTTTACAGGACTCTATATCTAATGTGATATCATTTAATACTTCATGTGAGTCGTAATTAAATGATATACCTTCAACTCTTATCTTCACTTCCTACCACCCCTAACTATGAGGTATGCAAGAAACGGTGCACCGATAACACTAGTTATGATACCTAACGGGAACTCACCTCTAGCTATAGTTGTTGATAATATCCTAGTGATTATATCAGCGATTAAAGTTATTATCGAACCGACAATCATTGTAGTTATTATCGTAATCCTATGGTCTGAAGTACCGAGTATAAATCTAGTTATGTGTGGTGCTGCTAGACCTATGAAACCTACTATACCTACAATAGCTACTGTAGTACCTGTTAAGATGCTGACTATAAGTGCTGATGTAGGGATTAATACTTTTAAGTTATAACCGAGTTGTTTAGCATGCTCATCACTGATTAAGTACGCATTTAACATCTTAGGTATGTTAAGTACGTAGGTAATTACCAAACATATAGTCAGTATAGAGATTAAGTAGTAAACATCACTCGTTAACGTATTTACTGTCGAACCCATTAGTAGGTAGGTATACGGTGTCTTAAGCTTATCCTGAACTATGTAGAGGAGTATATGTGATATACCTGAGAATAACGCAGTTACAGCAATTCCTGAAAGTATTAGGGATAGTGGTGATGAACCAGCAACTAAACTTAAAGTTGATGTTAGTATATAGCCTGAGAGAGCTCCTAAGAAAGCTATAGATGTTATTAAGTACTTATTAGCAAGTATATTCACGTCTATTAATATAGCTGTAGCTACAGCTGTTAATGCAGTTGATGATAATCCTAGGATATATGGTTCAGCTAATGGGTTCCTAGCAATACCTTGAATAATAGCTCCTGAAGTAGCTAGCATGCATCCAGTAAGTAGAGCTGCTGAAGTCCTAGTTAACCTATACTGAATTATCTTCTCAGTAATACCATCACATCTAGTCCCGAGAAGACATGAGTAAACATCTGTTAGTGGAAGAGCTGATGAGCCTATAGATATAGAAGAAATGATGAGTATTAATGTGAATGGGATTAATATAATTAAGGAGAGGAAAAACCTCCTTAATTTAATACTATATAATGTGTAAGTCAATTAAAACACCTAACCACTCATTACCTCTTCATAAGTGATAGTTGTTGTTTTCGGTACCACGCTACTCATCTTATAAACTACTGGTATATCAGGTCCTCCAAATACTTCTGGGTAGAGTATTTTAGCAATTAATTGAACAGCCCTACCTACCCTCGGACTAAACCTCATCAGAACATCATCAGCTTCCTTATCTAGTAGGTAAACCCTACCCTCCTTAAAAGCCTTAGTCTCAACTAATAATGTCTTCCTCATATCATCAATAACTTCCTCATAGTTCATGTTCATAGCACTAACGACTATTACGTCAGGATCTTGAGTAATTATGTATTCGTAATCAAGTCTAGGCCATCCAGAAAACTTCTGAGCTATATTAATACCTCCTGCAGTACTTACGACCCAATTAATAAATGTGTCACCACCAACACTTATTAAACCCCATGACGGTGGTCCTAACAGTATTAAGACCTTAAGTTTAGTTATATTAACTTCCTGTAACTTCTTAGTGACGTCATCGATTTCGGCTTGGATACTATTTATTAGCTTTGAAGCTCTATCCTCAACATTAAATATCTTAGATATAAGCAATATATCTCTATATAAGTCATAAATATTTCTAGTACTACCATGTACATATACTACCTTAAGTCCTAAACTCTCAAACCTATCCTTAAGCTGTATATGAGGTGGTGTACCTGCAGAACCTATTATTAAATCAGGTCTTAACTTAATTATCTTCTCAGGATCTGGATTCCAGAAACCACCTATAACTACGATTCTACCCTCCTCAACAAGTTTAGGTACTTCAGGTGGGTAGTTACAATAACTAGTAACACCTACAACTTTATCACCTAAACCTAAAGCAAATAATATCTCAGTAATTGACGGTGCTAAGGATACCACCCTAGACGGTACCTCCTCAAATATTACCTCTCTACCGAGACCATCAACTACAGATGTAGGTACTCTAACCTCCTTAGTAATCGTTGTAGTGACTGTGTAGACCTCACGTGAAGTACTCTGACCTAGTACATAACCACTAGCGAGAGCAACCATCACAACTATTAAAACTATAACTAATAACTTCACCTGCATGTTTAGTCACCATATGGATAGGCTATCCACATATTGGTTAACCAGAAATATGAATATGAGCTCATTAATAAACTTTACTAGTTCCACTAGAAGTATGGGTAATATTTAAACATACTTTAACTTCGTCATAGTTTATAGCTAGGAGTCCTTACCCTAAAGACAGCACGCTAACTCACTTTTGTTCTAGAAGTATAGCTTTAAAGATATTAATTAATCCTTTATCTTCCAATCATTTATGCTTACGATCATAATTGATGTTCTAAGATGAGGTTAACACTAACTCAAGGTTTAATATATAAGATATTTTGATAGTGGGTTGTTAAGGAAGTAATAGTAGTAGGTAATTAACTCTTTATTATTTCCATTAATTTTTGTGCTATATATGATCCGTGATCTGCCATTCTCTCCAAGAATATCACTATAACTAAGTCTATACATGAGCATATATTAGTTGATGAATGTGTTTTCTCAATAGCTTCTCTATATAACTCATCAACACTTTTCTCCAGCTCAATTACTCTCTCAATAATACTTTTATCAGGTTTATTAAACGCGTTCATAGTTAATTTTATTATATCAATTACTATCGGTAAGGTATTCTTAGATATACTGAGAATACATTTACTATTACCTTCTTCTAATGTATCTTTAAAGTATGAGAACATTCTTGAGATATCTAAGGCGTAACGAGTAAATCTATAGAGTCCGTAGCTCATCTCATAAGCATTAAATACCCAGTATAAGTCTGAAGCTGCTGGCTGGTATCTAGCGATAGTCCTAATAACTATCTCTCTAATACTATCCTTAATCTTCATAGCCTCACCAGATAACTTCCTAATCTCTACATAATCCCAATTACCTTCAACAACCATTTTAGTGATTTTCAACACTATACTCATGATATTGTTTAACTCTTCATTAATTTGATTTAAAGCTCTATCAATAGGTCTCATTAAATCACCCCATCCTACCAGTTACATACATTTCCGTGTATTTATTCTTAGGTTTCGTGAATATCTCATCCACACTACCTACCTCTAAAATAGCCCCGTCATACATGAATGCTACATAATCTGAAACTCTAGATGCTTGGAATGGGTTATGAGTTACTAGTACTACTGTTAAGTATTCTTTAAGTTCTATTACTAACTCCTCAATCTTTGAAGTAGCTACTGGGTCTAGATTTGATGTCGGCTCATCCATTAAAATAACTTTAGGCTTCATAGCTAATGCCCTAGCAATACATAACCTCTGTTGCTGACCTCCAGATAACTTTATCGCTAGCGTATGTAACCTATCCTTAACCTCATCCCAGAGATATGCTTTCTCTAAAGCCCACCTCACTAACTCATCTAATTCTCTCTTATCCTTAACTAATCCATTCATCTTAGGTCCTAAAGCAACATTCTCATAGATAGTTAGATGTGGTAATGGGTTAGGAATCTGAAATACCATACCTACTAACCTCCTAACATATATAGGATCTGTCTTAGGATCATAGACATTTACACCGTCAACTATTACATCACCACTAACTTCCACATCATCGTAGAGGTCTAATAACCTATTTACACTTCTTAATAGTGTTGATTTACCACTACCTGAAGGACCCATAATAGTGAACACACAATTCCTAGGTATCCTAATATTAACCCCCTTCAATATTTCCCTACCTCCTATCCTAACCCTTAAATTATTGATAATGATTATGTAGTCCTTACTCATATCACCTACCTCTAGATAACACCTTAGAAATTATGAATAGTGAGATAGCCATTATCAAGAGTGTGAATGCTGCTGCCCAACTCAGCATTATCCAATTCTCGTAGGGTGATAATGCAAAGTTATATATCGCTAGTGTTAAAGTACCAATAGGTCTGAAGAATATTTGGGAATCAAGTATTGGGTAGTGATCACTACCGAACGCAGTAAATAGTAGTGCTGCAGTCTCACTTATAGTTCTAAAAACACCTATAGTTATGGATACATAAAGTGCTGGTTTAATATAACGTAATAGGATATATGCTGCCTTAATTCTAGTAGCACCTAATGAATATACTGCCTCCCTAATATGTGAAGGAATTGACCTTAAAGAATCCTCGATTTGTGAGTAGATGTATGGTGTTACAATGATAACTAACGCTAGGATTCCTGCTAATAAGCTAAATCTAGGTATATTAACGTTAAATAAGATGTTAATATTTGTTAACAGTCCGTAAACAGTTAAACCTATAATTATAGTTGGAAACTCAATTAACATATGCGTAAATAACCTAGTATACCTCCCAACAATTCTCTCAAACTTACTTAGAGCTTCTGAAGCGTAGACTGAAGCTAGGATTGATATTACTAATGTTATAGGCACAGATAATAATGTTATTATGAGTGTACCGATGATGTATGGCCCAATACCACCTACTTCCTTAGATCCTGGTATAGGTCTGACATCGAAGAATATATTCGGAAAGTTTTTAGAGATTATATCAACTCCATTTAAAGTTACTGAGGTAATTAGATGGAATATCGGGATTAACGCTACTACTGAAGTTATAGTTATTAAGCATATCATTATATAAGACTTCAACTTCCTAATATCTAGTCCTCTCATCTCTTCTCACCATAGATCATAACTAATATATTTATCGTTAGACTCAATATGAATAGGAGTAAACCAGCTGAGAAGAGAGCAGATACCATATAGGTATAAGCCTCAGCATTAGGGTATTGATCAGCTATTAAACTAGATATTGTATATCCAGGACTGAATATCTTGAAGAAATCTGTAGTTAATGTATTACCTATAACCATAGCAACAGCAGCTGTTTCACCAACAGCTCTACCGTAAGCAACTGCTAATGCTGTGAATATAGTCCTCCGTATATACTTTAACTCCATAACTATAACCTCCCACTTATTAAGAGCTAATGAGGTGAGAGCCTCCTTTATATATATCGGAATACCCCTCAATCCAGTCCTAATTATACTTGCTGCAAATGGTGTAACCATAATTGACAGTAAGATAGATGCTGAGAATAAGGAAGTACCTAAACCCCTCGGATAACCGAGAATACCTCCTAAACCTAACTCAACAGTTTTATCCATTATGAATTCCTTAAGAAATGGTGATAATACGTATAAACCCCATAAACCGTAAATAACACTTGGTATAGCAGCAGCTAAATCAACTAAGACCTCAACTAAAGACCTTAAACGTTTGGGTAGTAATTCAACTATGAGTATAGATGTTGATACTGATAAAATTAAAGCTAGTACTAACGCAGTAGATGCTGATATGAGAGTACCTACAATAGCTGGTAAAATCCCGTAATCTTCCTTAACAGGATTCCATGAAGTCTTCAAGACGATACTCAAGCCATCCCTCATAAAAATAGGTAGACTCGTAGAGACCAGTATAGAGACTATTAGAACTACGAAGAAAACTATAGTTAGATTCGACATGAAAAATATTTTATATATAAGCTCATGCAGTTTAAACATAATATCACTTTGAAGAATTCCTAACTCACTGAAGGTATTCTATCTAGGTATTGAAGTGCTTTATCAGCCATAACCTTAGGCAAAGGTATGAACCCCTCAACGATATTCTCAGGTTTCTGACCTTCAGTTAATACCCACCTAAAGAACTTCTTTATAACACCTAACTTCTGTATATCTATTTCTAAATCTATCATTGCTACTGGAGTTCCGACGATCGGGTACGAATTCACCCCCTCTCTAAACATATACTTCTTAGGTAGGTCTCCCCAAAATGCTTCCGGCGGTGGTAATTCAGGTGCGACGACCTCTAAAGTCGCAGTAATTGTAGTTATATTAGGTAGTATGAAATTCCCCTCTTTATTCCTTATAGTAGCCACCGGTAGTTTCTGCTGAATAGCATATGCTACTTCAACATAACCTATCGAGTAAGGAGTAGCTTTCACTTTCGCTGTAACACCTTCATTACCTCTACCACCTTCACCTAAGCCTAACTTATCTCTAGGCCACTCTACAGTATATCCGTAACCTATAGTTTCCGACCATTCTCTAGATATCTTCGATAGGAATGTAGTGAAGAGTGCTGTTGTCCCACTACCATCACTTCTATGCACACCTATGATCTCCTTCCTAGGCAGTAAATCCCTACATCTCTCTAATTGTAATGACTTAATACTATCATCATCCCAGTAAATAATTTTACCTAAGTATATATCGGCTAAGACCCCACCTGCTAATCTTAGAGGACCGCATATCTCCTCATTCCACTCAGGGATGTTATATATTATAGCTACAGCACCTGCAACCAGCGGTATCTGTATGAATTTCCTACCACTACTTACTAGTTTCTCATAACCAGTCTTGGAGATACCTATATCACTTACTCCAACATCTAATGCTCTATCTATGAACTTAGCCTCACCAGCACCACTACCTATTGATTGGTACTCAATTACTGCTGAAGTATCTACAGACTCCATGTACTTCTTAATCCACGCTTGCATTTGAGGGTTAATAAAGGTCGCACCACCCATAACTATAGATACTCTAGTTGTTGATGGAGTTGTCATAGGCGTTGATGACGTCCTATTTAAGGGGCTTATGTATATTACTGATGACATAATTATAACTGCTATAATAACTAATACTACTACGAGAGTCTTAGTACTTAACTTCCAACTACCTAAGGATCCCACCATGTTTAACTCCAAGTGTAAAAAATTAGGTAGCCAATTTAAGCATCACTTATTCAGATCTATACTTTATCAGAAATTTTTATAGTTGCATAGTAAAGTTTTATATATATGTATAAATACCTGATATAATAGTATGATTTAGAATAGATTTAATACAGACTATTAGAAGAGTTTTAGAGGTGAACGTATTGAGAATATATAGACGTAAGGTTCAACGTATAGGGAGTTCAACATATATAGTTTCATTACCTACTTCATGGGCTAAGGAAGTAGGTTTAGAACCTAAGACTGAAGTTACTCTTGAAGTACTTCCTGATCTATCTCTTAGGCTATTCGTACCGTCTAAACATGTAGTTACTACCTTGAGAGAATATGATATCAATGTAGTTAGTAGCTATAGAATTCATGATATTGTTAAGGAGATTATTAGTGGATATGTATCTGGAGCTAATATTATAAAGATCTACTTCAAGGATGTTAAGAGAGAGGTAGTCGTTAGTGCTATCTCTATAGCTAGGGATAAGTTAATGGGTTTAGAGATTGTTGATGAGGGTACTACATTAACAGTATTAGAGGTAGTTGTCGATCCTAACTTAAGTGATTTAATAAATATTATTAAGAGGATGCTTAGAATAGCTACATCAATGCATGAGGATATAATCTCATATATTGAAGGAGTTATTAGTAAGGAGTTGGTTGAGAACGTTATATCTAGAGATGACTTAGTCGATAAGCTCTACCTACTAGCTCTAAGGCAGTTAACAACAACACTTTCAGACCCTTATGAAATGCATAGAAAGGGGTTAAGTTATGTGGATTCTATATATGTATCACTCTTCATAAAGAGTTTAGAGAGGTTTGCAGACCATGCAGTAAATATAGTACAAGCACTTCTAACCATTCCATCACCTCCTAAGGACGTCCTAGACCTGTATAGAGGAGCTGTAAATGCCTTCAGGAAGTCTGCTGAGGCGTTCATTGCGAATGATAAGAGTGCTGCTATATCTTCTGTAAGAGAAGTAGAGGAGGTAAAAAAGTTAGAGGAAGTAATTCAGGGGAGAGTTAGTGAGTACTTAGTAAAATACCCAGTAATAACGAGGGTTTTAGATGCGATCTCAAGAATTCTCTCTAGAGCTGTAGATATAGCTGAAGAAGTTATAGATATCACAGCTGTTAAGAGTCTCTCACCAGCTAAGTAATCATTAGTATTAAGTTGAACCACTAACCACTCCATTCCAAATATAATTTCAAGTTAAATACACCGTAACCGCTAGCTAACCACTTTAATATGAGTGTAACTTCATATTCTCCCTCAGCAATCTTTAGAGGTGAGTCATACCCAGGTATCAACATTAATATCCTATAGCATGACTCTCCAATATTTAAGAGGCATGGCATTAAGATCCTGTACGTCACGTTATCTGACTTCAGTATTAACTCACCGCTTAACAATAAAGTGAAGTTCCCCTCATAGCTAACTAACTTAGATTTCACTTGAATATTACCTGTAGGAATATTAATACTTCCTAAATTGATGGTCTTCACACCTTCACGTTCATTGATGTCTACTTTAATATCTATAACCTTAGTTATATTAGGTATGTTAATAACACCTACAGTATTTACCTCTAGTAGGTATTTCACACCTGCAACCGCTGATGTAGATGTTACTAGAATTATTAAGGTTATGATGATTAAGTTCCTCATTACCTCACCAAGTACTAAATATATTAAGACATTATAACTCTAACCTAAGTACACTCTCATTCAAATTACTGAACAAATACCTGAAGTGAGGGTTTACTAGTTAACACTTAAATTATCTGATAAGAGTATATGTGGAGGTGTGAGCCACGACCTCTAAGTATTGCTTAGGTATAGCTGTACTTACGTATGTAATACCTCTATTATTAATTTTAGTCTCAGCGTTAAGTTCTAGTTGGTTTAATATCTTTAATAACGCTCTTAGTGATTTAGGTCATGCTGTTAAGAGTGATGTTGCCCCAATATTTAATTTAGGTCTAATGCTCAGTGCTTTGTTAATGATAATCTTCGCGTCATTATTTTCTATGAGGTTTAGTAAGGTCTTCAGCTTATTACTCATCTTTACAGGTACTTCATTAAATTTAATTGCAGTTTTTGATGAGGTTTACGGTATAATTCACTTTATAGTCTCAGTTATCTTCTTCATATCCTTACTAATACTAATTTCAGTATATGCATACATCTTTAGAGAGTATATACCAGCTCTACTAGCTATATCTGTAGGGGTGGTTTCATGGGCTCTATACTTCATATATAGAATCCCTAGAGGTGCTGCTATCCCCGAATTAATATCTATATCTATAACAATACCATTTTATATGAAGTATGCTATGAGGGTATGTAGAGATTTTAATACCTCCTAAATTCTAACTTACTCCTTATATACCTACTTAACCTCTCCTCAACTACCTCAACACCTATTCCAGACTTCTCAGGTACTTCTATAGTTCCATCTCTCCTCACAACCCAAGGAGGTTCTACTATATCCTCCTCCCAATACCTACTACTCCCACTTATATCGCATGGGTACTTAACATTTGGTAGTGTTGCTATAGCTACTAAGTGAGCTCGACCAATGCCTGTCTCAAGCATACCGCCAATCCATATCGGGATATCCCTACTCATAGCGTAGTCATGGATTAACTTAGACTCGTATAGTCCTCCAACACGAGCTGGTTTTACATTAATAACTCTACAACTACCTAGTTTTAAAGCTACTTTAACATCATGTAAATTCTTAATACTCTCATCTAAGCATATAGGTGTTTTAATCTTTGACTGTAGTTCTGCATGGTCGTATAAGTCCTCATAACTTAATGGTTGTTCAATCATTAGTAAGTTGTAATTATCTAACTCCATAAATACATCTATATGTTCTGGGGTATAAGCTGCGTTAGCATCTACTTGTAGTGGTATGTCTCCGAATTCCTTCCTAATTAACCTAACCGGATGTACATCCCAACTAGGTTTAATCTTAATTTTAATCCTCTTATAACCCTCATCTAAGAATTTACTAACTGATTTAAGTAGGGCTTCCTCATCACCTATAACACCAATACTAACACCACTTACTATGTAGTTCCTCACACCACCTAACAACTTATAAAGTGGTTTACCCTCAACCTTAGCTTTTAAATCCCATAATGCTGTCTCAATACCTGCTTTAGCCATCCTATAACCACGTATACCCTCGACGAAATCGAGGAACTCCTTAGGATGTTCTAAACTACTTAACTTAAGTAGTTTAGGTATTAAGAACTCCTTATAAACATATAACGTAGTCTCTACAGTCTCATAACTATACCAAGGACCTTCCTCAACAGGTGCTTCACCCCAACCAACATATCCTGAACTATCCTCAACCCTAATTAGTACTCCATGCCTATCTACAGTCTTACCGAAGCTAGTTTCGAAGGGAGTTCTCAACCTCATAATTACGTGGTATACATCTACTTTAGTTATCTCCAAGGTAACTCACCACTTAATATACGTTCTAAACCCTCCCTTAATAATACATAGTAATTCCTCCTAAGACCACCTACGAACTCACTTACAAACTCAACAACTACATAGCTTAACTCGTTTAAATACCTATTAAATACCTCCCTAAGACCTAACCTCCACCTAAGTAGTAAGTCGTTATTACCTCTTAACCTACTTAGGTCTTCAGGAATTTCAATAAGTATTAACTTAGAAGTACTATTTAGGTCGTAATCAGTTAATATAGGTAAGTTATTGATAACCTCAACTCTAGTTACTACCTCACTACCTAATTTAATTAAGGTATCTAATGTTGGAGGTCTTAATAAACTACTCAACTTATCCTCAACTAATTTACTCTTAACCCACCACTCAGCTTCGAATCTATCTGTAGGCATACCAATATTTATAGAGTCTCTTAACTCTCCATAGTAATTGATATAGAATTTCCTAACGATAACACCTAACTTACCTATGTTAAACTTAGCGTTAGGTGATTGTAGTGGGTCGTAAGTCCAAGCTATTAAGTCTAGACCTTGCTTAAGTATAAACTCCCTCTGCATTAACTTAAGTATATAGCCTAAACCCTTATACCTATACTCAGGAACTACACCAGTCATATGGCTGTAGTGGTATAACCTACCCTCAGGTGATATCGCTGGGAACCCGAATACGAAGCCAACAATCCTACCGCTATCCTTCTCAAAAGCACCTAAGACTAAACCACCCCTCCTATCAGCAGCTATTAATACGTGATGAGCAACAACACTACTATAGTCTAGAATACCCCAAACACTAACTTCAGCTTCAGTAACCATACGATACTCTTCAGGATCTTTAAGCCTCCTAACTTCAATAACTTTACCATCAATAACTACTTCCAAATATAGCCCTGAATTAAATAAAGATTGACTAAACCTTAAATATGTTTATATTAAGAATCTAATCTTAAACGGTAGTAATTCAGTAATTAGGTGAAGTCCTGGAGGTAGCTGATGAATCTTCTCGATAGTGTTTAGGATTATTGCTGCAGTTCCTAAATCGCCGTGTGTTCCTGAACTCCTCCACATAATGTTAGCTTCCCTACTCTCAACTACGATTTCATCGTATTCAGGAGCTCCTACATATGCGTTAAACTCTACTCTAATAACCTCCTTATCACCTACATAACCAATACCATAACCTCTAATACCTTTATTCATACCCTTCTCAACTCTAACACCTTCAGAAACTATAGTCTCCTCTGCAGGTACAGGTTCTTGATATTCTACAACTTTAGTTAAGTTTAAATCACCTGCTAATGCTATTAAGTATATAGATTCTGCATAACCTACATGACCTGATAACTCACCAGACTCTAACTTCCTCTTAACTACTTCAGGATGCTCACCAACACCTAACTTCCTCCTAAGTGACTCCCTCCTCCTACTAACATCTAAACTCCTAACAACTCTTAACTTAGTAATTGTTGGTATTGATGCTGCTGTAGTAACTGCTAATGTATCGAATATAAATCCTGGATTAATACCAGTACCTAGAACAACTATGCCGTAATCTCTAGCAAGTCTATCAAGTCTTAAAGCAAGTACTGGATATCTATAGTAGGGAAATGCTAGAGTCTCACATGTAGAAACTACAGAAATACCTAACTCAATAATAGATTTAATCTGATTATACACTTTATCTAAGTATGAACTAGTTGCATGAATAACTACATCAGCATCACTAAGTTCTAAAACATCCCTACTAACTCTAACACCTAAACTACCTAAATTCAATAAATCACCAATATCTTTACCAACAATATTTTCATCAACATCAACAACACCTATAACTTCATGACCACGTTCTAAAGCTAATTTAGTTATTAACCTACCGATAGATCCGAATCCATAAATACCTAACCTCATACTAAACCCCTAATACATGTTAAACAGTAACTTAAGTACTTTAGGAGTTAAGGAATGTCTATAAGTCTTAAAACATAGTTAATTCATGGTGGTTTAGTTATGGGGTTAGTCTATATAGACTGTATTGTTAAGCATGGGATGAAGAGTATTAAAGTGAGATTTCTAGTTGACTCAGGAGCTACATACACTGTATTAACTAGGAGTGTTTGGGAGGAGTTAGGGTTAAAACCTCTAGGTGAGATAGAGTTCATACTAGCTGATGGAACTGTAATTAAGAGAGGTATTTCAGAAGCGATCTTAGAACTACCTGGTTACGGTGAGAGACACACACCGGTAGTCCTAGGGGAGAAAGAAGATGAGAACTTACTAGGTATAGTGACGTTAGAAATCTTTGGCTTAATACTAGATCCTTTTAAGAGGGAGTTAAGACCTATAAGAGCGTTAATGAAGTAATACTGTTCAGTTTAAGTCCCTACATAGCTTAGTAGAGCTGACATGAATGCTATTTTTATTGTCTGTGTGAACCATCTATTAAATATTAACTTTAGCAGAAAGTCCATTAATAGATGTGTATTCCCAATATCTCTAATGTTGAAACTCCACACGGTAGCGTTTAAATATGCTAATAGTGTTATTAAGATGTTTAATATCTAGAGCTATAACACATCACTTAACAACTACATCCCTAATCTTAATGTTAAGTGAATGTAGATAGATTTATCTGTAGGTATATTTGTTAAGGCTACTGTAGTGAGTGCTGAGGTGCTGTTTCTAACTAATTGAGATCATACATACCATTTAACTAGAGGTATTTAGAGCTTAATCTTAATATATTAGAGTTTTAGGGAATTTATTGAGGGGTATGTTCGTTTCTGTCGATGTAGGTACTACTAGTGTGAAGGTAGCACTTGTTAATGAGTCTGGTTTCATAATCAGGTCTAACGTTATTGATAACCCTATCTCACGTCCAGAACCAGGAGTAGCTGAACACCTCCTAAATCATATTATTAAGTCTGTTCTTGATGGTTTATCAAGTATTGTTCGTGGTTTTGAGTCTAGGGTTGAGGGTATAACGTTAATTACTTATATGGGTGCTTTAGGACTCTTAAGTAAGGATTTTAGTGTTTTAAGAGATGCTATGATCCATATTGATGTACGTGGTGTTGATGAGCAAAAAGAGTTGGAGTTTTTAGGACGTGATATTTATGAGAGGACTGGGTGTCCACCACTCTTTATGTATCCTCCATATAAGGTATTATGGTTACGTAAACGTGGTTTAATACCTCCGAACACTAAGTTAACTTTTGTTAAGGATTACATAACTTATAAATTATCTGGTATCTACGCTATAGATTATGGGACAGCATCTGCTAATAGCTTCTTAAATATATACTCATTAAGATGGGATGATTTAATCCTTAAGTTAACAGGTATTGATGAGTCGATGTTACCTGAACCTGTTGAGGGAGCTAAAGTACTTGAGTATATTAGATTACCTGAAGTCGGGTTAAGAGATAAAGTAGCTCTTATTCTAGGAACTCATGATGGTCCAGCACAGAATATAGGTTATTTAGTATATGATGTAGATGCTGTAGTTGGTATTGGTTCAAGCTTAACGCTTAGACTATTAACTAAGGATATAATATTAGATAAGAGTCTTAAGATGAGGTTCTATAGTTACTACGTAGCTGATGGTTATAGAGTTATTGGTTCACCATCAAATAATGGTGGGATAGTAATAGATTGGTTTAAATCTATTGTAAATAGGGAGGAGTTAAGGAGTTTAGGTAGGGTAGTATGTAGTGATGGTGTCTACATCTTACCTTTCGCAGTTAGTGAGATATTCCCATTCAGAGATCCTAGCCTAACATTCACTACAGTAGGGTTGAGAATAACTCATAGTGTAGAACATATAGTTCAAGGACTCTACGAAGGTTTATCCTTCATAATGAAGACAGCTATGGATGCGTTCAACGAGAATAACGTATGGATAGAGAGAATACACTGTGCTGGAGGTGGTTGTAATAACCTTAACCTAGTTACTACTATCGCTAACGTACTCTGTAAACCAGTAATACTCTATAAAGACCCTAGAAATGCTGGAGTATTAGGTGGTGTTGTCATAGCTATGAAGGCTTTAGGATATGTGAAAACAATAGCTGAAGTAGGACTTGAAGAAGTAAAACCACAAACTATCATAGAACCTAATAGAGAGTCTTGTAAAGACTATATAGAATGTCATAAACAATTCCTAAAACTCATCAATATAACCCAAACATTAAAACAGTAGAGTATATTAAAAACATTATTTTATAGTTAAATTAAGATTTACTATGGAGTTATTATAGATTTTACTACCCTACCCTCCCAAAAATCTTTAAATGCTTTTTCCCACTCATCTAGAGAATATCTTGTGATAGCTCTAGGAGCAAATCTTAACTTTCCAGAAGCCATTAACGCTAACGATCTCTCCCAATCTTCTCTCGTACTTACAGAATTCCCGTATATAGTCACATCATCTAATACATTATAGTATGTTATTGATATAGGTTCTCTACTATGTGGATGTCCTATCTGAATGATCTTACCACCAGGTCTTATGGTGGTTGTCCGTGCATGGTATTTCAGGTATTTTCGTTATTTTGGTAACCATGTACGGACTCATCCCACCTGTCCAACCCAACCTCCCCACCTACGGCTCCAGAGGGTCGCTACTTCTCCAGAGCCATCGGCGAAGAGGTGGGTTACCTCGTCCCTCGGCTAAGCCTCATCAGCTCATCGGATCCGATATATTTATATAGGTGTTCTAGTATATAAATGTTTCGGTGAATAGTTGTGGGTATACTTCATGTACAAATAGATGATGAGTTAGAGAAGAAGTTTAGGAAGAAAGTTCTCGATGTATATGGAACAAGGAAGGGGGCTCTTGCGAAAGCTGTAGAGGAGGCTATTAGGTTATGGTTGGAGAAGTACGAGAACCAGAAATAACGCATGTAACAGTAACTGGTAGAGTGATTCAATTAGATAGCGATAGTTACATGGAGCTGGTATTGCTAGCATACAGATTTAGAAAAGCTCTCGCTAAAGCTGTCAAGATGTATGCTGAGGGAGTAGGTAAAGATACTATAGTGAAAGAGGTTACTAAAGAGCTAAACCTAGGATATGCTGACACAATCTACAAGTTAGCTAAGCTGATAGTTGAAGGTGTGAGGCACAATAACTCGAATCCCCTAAGGATAAGACTGAGGAAACTTTTCATAGCGAGCAGAGGCTTCTCGTCAAACAAGGGAAATAGGAACATTAGGCTACTATCTAGTAGTGAGCTAGAAGTGAACATTCCATGGAAAGGGTGGGTTAAGTTCAAAGTTCTGTTCGGTAAGCAGTACATTCCACTTATTCACGAGCTTGTTGAGAAATCACTACGCAAGGAGATGAGCTACACGGCTAAAATACTGTTTAAAAATGGGAAGATATACCTCCACGTATCTGTCCCAGTAGAGCTCTACCTCAAACACTTCAAGAAGGGTGAAGTACATGGAAAGTTAATCGCTACGTTCGACTTGAACAGTGATAGGATAAACATGGTTATACTTGACGAGCTCAGCATTATAAGAGACGTCAAGACAGAGTGGTTCCCCGAGATCACGTCGCATGGATTTCCGAGAAACAAAGCTAACACGCTGAGGTTACAAGCACTTGCTAGGTTACTGAGCTATGCACACCATCACGGTGTCGGTGTTGTTATGTTCGAAGATTTGGAGAGGATTAAGAAGCAGAGGTGCACTAAAAGCCGGAGTGCCAACCGCAAGATAGCTAAGTTTCCTAAGAGGATACTGCTAAAACACGCTATCGTAATGGCTATGAAGTATGGCTTCAAAGTATACTTAGTGAACCCGTCTTATACCTCAAGGGTAGGTGAGGAGTTAGGAAAACTATTAGGATTAGACAAACATACGGCATCAGCATACGTCTTGACATTGAAGACAGGCAAAAACTTTGCCTCACTAACAAACTTACTGAAGTTTTCAAAGTAACCCAAATACTCAAACAGTCATACAGTCCTATAACCAGCAGCTACATACTCAGTCCTCAACCAACCAATAACATCAGTTCTATCAACACCACATGCCTTAACCCTAATTAAAACTTCTTTAGGACCTATCTTAGGTATATCAACTTCCTTTAGAATAAACCTACCCCAGCCCTCAGCAATAAGAGCTTTCATCTTATCAGAGGTAACCATTATTTTACCCATGATATAATGTGAGAAATTTATTTATAATTCTATATTGATTACTGATACTAAGGTAGTTAGGATTTGTGAGAACCTTCAGTTTCATTGAATTCAATGATGAGTTCCTACTACTCATGTTATCCTAAGTACTAAAGTAGGGTATCACCTCTAGATCATAAATCACTACTTCCTATCAAGCAGTGTATATTTCTAAATAGGGAATCGGTTATGATTAAAATAAGTAAATGTGAGGTAGTGGATATTAGTACACAGTATTAGGTCGGTATTAAGTTAGTACACGGGTTATTTTCTCTGGATTCATTAGTGAAAGTATTGGTAGGATGTCTTTAGCTTCAGCTCTTAATCTCTTAACGATCTCTACAAGTAGTTTCTGATATACTGTCTGTCTTAACTCCTTAGTTATCGTTGAGAGCGTATCTGCGTAGTCTATAGGTGCTGGTATTCCAGTAGCTGTGCTGATATGTATTAGGCTTGATAATAATGTATCCTCATCTAGTGAATCACTAGTTAAGTACTCTACCTTAGTTGCTGTAGGGTAGAGAGTTTTTGAAGTTCTATAAAATGCTAATTTAATAGCGTAGCCTGTAGGTACGTTCTTAACTAAAGCATCATACCATCTAAGCCTAGCTTCTAACCACTCCTCACTAACACCTAACCTACCCTTAAGCTTCCTTAACTCATCATATATATCACAGTGTGCACCAACGATTAAGTACTCATTAGGTCTTAAAACTAAACTCATTATAGCTCTATCATTTAGTCTTAAGTTATGAAAACCAAGTATATTAACTATATCTCTAGCATAACTCCTCTTTAAAACACCGACTAATGCTGTATCGGTCTTATCAGCTAACTCAATAACCTTACTAGTGAGCTCTATAACCTTCCATAACACCTCTCTACCAGGTTCTAAACGTGTGGTTAATGTCCTAGGAATTACCTCACCATCAACTAATAATACATCGAAGTATACCTCACCATCCTTCTTCCTCTCTAACAGTTTTAGAGCTGTTAATCTCTCATAGTACTTAGCGTAAGTACTTGTTAAGTCGTTACTAAACCATAAGTCAGTATATGCTTTAGCATCAACACTACACTTGCTACATTTTAAACCGTAAAGTACTGTAGATACAACTACAATACCTAAGTAACCACCTATGAGCTCAATAGCTGGTGCTGTATAACTAGAATCTACAGCTGCATAACATAATTCCTCAAACTTCTCTGCAGTATTAAGAGTAAATTTAGACTTAACAATCTCCCTAATCACACTTAATATATCTTTAATCTTCTTAATCTCATTAACTAACTTAGTAGTAGTCTTGCCTAATGCTTTCTCAACTAATTCAGGGACTACTCCAACTACCTCCTCATTAATTAGTAATTCTTGGAGGTTCTCCAACCTCTCTCACCTTAATAAGCATTGGATACTTTAACGGATTACCTAAACCAGCAAAGTAGAATTCCCTAGTCTCTAATAGTGAAAGTACTTCAGGTCTAATTCCAGCTAAATCTACGAAATTCCTTAATTGATCAAAGTCGTAAGGTGTTTGTAATTTACTAAAGAATACTGTATTTACATTATTCCTAACATCTGGCGCTAAATCTATAACTCTCTGACTAGCTAATATAACACCTAAATTCCATTTCCTACCTTCACGGAGAGTCTTCTCAATTAATTTATTTGATGGGCTACAACCATATTGGCAAGCATAATTATGTGCTTCATCAATAACTACTAGGGTATTTATAGGTCTAAGATACTTACTTATGATTTCCCATAATCTCTCAAGACATCTCTTAACAATAACCCTCCTAACTTCAGTCTCAATAATACTTAAATCAATTACAATTACCCTATTACTTTCTAACTCCTCAACTACATTATCAACACTTACACACATCCTATTTAACTTATCTACATAATGTTTAGCAAATAATGTCATATATAGAGATAGTTTTAATGATGTTGTACTACGAGCACCGAACCTACTAGCAGTATCACTAAATACTTTAGCAAGTTTATCAACAACCCATAAATTCTTATTTGACATATCAATAGTTAATTCCTCAAGATCTTCTCTACTTAAACTATATAGTTTTTCAGTTTGATTAAATTGAGGACAGGGTTGTTGATCACCTTTACACACTATATAACGTATTAGTGATATTGGTACGTATTCCTCAATTAAATTCTCTATAGTCCCTATAGTTAGTTTAAGACCTTCAGTAATTGTATTTACATCTAATACTATTTCATCACCTCTTACTACGTTATTAGGCCAGTAAGGTACGTAATCCATCCCAGTATGATCGAATATAAGGACTTTCCAATCAGTCTTACTTAAGACCTCATCAATTAATATTTTAACAAGTCTTGACTTACCAGTACCTGTAGTGCCTACTATAGCTATATGGTATTTAAGAGCTTCAGGTCTTAAAGGTATTTCAACACCGCTATACTTATGAATACCTACTAATAAACCACTACCTAAATCTAATCTTAAATCATTTGGTGATTCAACTATATAGACTTTAGACCTAGGTGTTGGTGGTGTTGTAGGTGGTTCGACCTTACCATTAAATACTTCACCAATAATCCTAATAACTGATGTTTCGTAAGGTATGTCTAGACCTTCCTCAGCAATTTCAGGTTTCTCAATAATAGCAGATCTCTGACTAGTAGTTAATAGCGGATCTAACTTAGTGGCTATCCTAAGGACCCCTAAGTACTTCCTCTTAAACTTAATATCCTCGATAACTACGAGAATTTCTTCCCTAACATAAGCTTCAGCATCTTTAAATACTAGTATAGGTACTTCATAAGTCCTAGCGTTAGATGCTACAACACCTATAACCCTCAACAAATTCACCTAAATATAACATATATTTAAATAAATGAAATACTTACCGTATATGAAGACCCTAGAGTTATTATAAGGTTATTAACATAATACTGATGAATTAGCAAGTATTTCAAGATAAAATATTGTGATATTCTTACTTTAATGTCAATGTTCCAAATAGAGATTTAAATAATCACTAAATTTTAAATTCATCGTTAACGTAGATTTATGGAGACTATGGCGTTCCTGGATAAGTATATAGCTTTGTTAATTAGTAGAGGTGTTAGAAGTCCTAGGGAATTAGCATCTATTCTCAATGTTTCTGAGAGGGATATGAAGATTAAGTTAAGTGAGATGGAAGAAAAAGGTCTTATAGAGTGTAGTACTAAGGGTTTCTGGATATTTAAGAAGATCATATGTAGGCTTAAGGATAGAGGTTTCGAACTCGCTGAAGATGCGTGGAAGGAGTTATTAGAGAGGCGTAAGAAGTTGGAAGAGAGGTTAGCTAATCTAAATGTAGAGAAACGTGATCAGATAATACAGGAACTCATAGAGCGAGAACCAGTACTACTTCATATAATACCCATAATGTTATGGTTTAACATCCTCCCCATAACACTAATCCCAACACTCCTACTAAATGAACTACTTAACAAACAATTACTTGAGGATATGAATGTTGAAGATATCGATATTAGTGATGAGTACTTAATGTAGGTTAATTGTTATAGGTTAATTTGATGGACCTATCTAGGTACCGTGGGATTAAAACCAAGCACGGAAGACTTAACTCTTAAACCAAGTTTTCTCAGGAACCCTCGTCCTTTTAGGTGAGGGGAGGTCAGTGCTATTAACTGAGTTTACTCTTAAGTAGTGTTAGTGAGTTTAGTATGACAGATATATCACTCAATATCATTGCTATAGCTGCCATTTCAGGTCTTAGGGTGACACCAAAGTTGTAGAGAGTACCCATAGCTACTGGTACGAGTGTTAGGTTATATATAAATGCCCATAGAAGGTTTTCAAGAGATTTCCTCCTAACCTTCTCACTGAAGATTATTAGTTTTTTAATATCTTTAAGTTTTTCACTCATTATTACTATATCCCCAGCTAATTTAGCTATATCACTACCACTACCAATTGCTATACCTAGAAAGGATTTCCCAATAGCACCTGCATCATTAACTCCATCACCAACAAACATGACGTTTAATCCATTCTTTTGAAACTTCTCTACTAGTTCAACCTTATCATCAGGTGTGAGCTCAGCATAGGCTTCACTAACTTTAACTTCCCTCGCAACAGTTTTTACTGTTTCAAAATTGTCTCCAGAAGCTATGACTGTCCTTATATTCCTCATCTTAAGAAATTCAATAACTTCTACGCTATCCTCTCTAATACTGTCCTTTAGTAGTATGAGACCTGCTAAGACCTTATTCAGTCCGATGAAGACTACTGTGTATCCTTGCTTTCTATACTCTATTACAGAACTCATCACATTCTCAGGTATATCCGCATTCATCTCATTAATAAGTCTTTCAGAACCTACGATAACCTCCTCATTACCTACCTTAGCTACTATACCTAATCCAGGAATATGAACATATTCGTCCGGATCATTAAATACGTATTCCTTATCTCTACAATACTTTAATATAGCTGAAGCTATTGGATGTTCACTCCTCCTCTCAGCACTACATACAATACTCATTAACTCCTTCTCAGAACTGTTCAATACTATAACCTTACCTACAGTAGGTTTCCCAATAGTTAAGGTGTTAGTTTTATCAAATACTGCAACATCTATTTTTAAAAACCTTTCAAAAATATCTCCTCTCCTAATAACTACACCTAATGAAGCTAGTTTATATATAGCAATAGCGTAGACCATAGGTATAGCTATACCTAACGGGCATGGGCATGTAACTGCAAGTACTGAGGCCATGAATAAGACAGCATTCTCGAATTCGTTCTGAATTAACCAGTAAGTAAAAGTTATTATACTAAGTATTATTACTACCCAGGTCATATAACCTACAATTCTATCTGCTAGGAGTTGAGTTTTAGGTTTTATGAAGGAGGCTTCCTTAACAATTTCTATGATATGTGAGAATACAGTATCCTTACTTACCCTAGTAACCCTCACCTTAATATAGCCTGATATAAGTAATGTTCCGGCAAAGACTGGATCCCTCTTCTCACCACTCTTAAACCTAGGTATTACCTCTCCAGTGAATATAGACTCATCTACATAGCCCCACCCATCAATCACAACACCATCAACTAATATCTTCTCACCAGACTTAAACTCAACAACATCACCTGGGACAACCTTCTCAACATCTACTTCCTCTAGGGAGTGATCCTTAACAACTCTAACCCTCCCACTAATAACACCTCCTAACTTCTCCATCTCCTTCGCAACCTTCATCCTAAGCCTAGATTCTATATACTTACCCAACCCGACAAATCCGAGGACACCTGCAGAAGCCTCAAAGAAAGTCTCTGAATTCCTTAGAAATCCAATTACTATAGCTATACTGAATATATATGAGGAAAGTGATGATAATGTTATGAGTGATTCCATTGATGGGCTAAGCCTTATGAGAGATTTTAAACCTTTTAAAATGATGTCGATATTGAGTAGGATAACTACTGTAGCTATTGAGAATAGGAGTAAATCTCTATAATTCCAGAGAGGTAATGTGAGTTTAGTTAAATATCCTATATTATGGTATATGATAGCAAATAATGCTAAGGTAAATGCTGTAAATCTTAGGTATTTCTGAATATTAACACTAACTTCAAGTCTAAGCTTCTTACCTACTTCCTCAGTAAATCCTATTTTTAAGTCCTTTAAATACTCTTTAATTTCTTTACGAGATAATGTGTACGGGTTGTAGAGAATCCTCATAAGTTTAGATACTGGGGATACCCTACAATCAATAATTCCGGGAATTTTCTTGACCTTACTCTCAATAGGGTAAATCTCTTCATCCTCAATATCAACATAAAATTCTAAGTGGTCCTTCTCAACATCATATCCAGCATCTCTAATAGCTTTAACAACATCATTAAGAGATGTAAGATCATTATCATATTCTACAATAGCTTCGCCAGAAACATAATCTGCTTTAAAACTTAAGATCCCCTCAACGTTAAAAACTCTCTTCTCAATCCCATAAATACATGAAGGACAGTCAACACCTACAATCTTAACCTTCTCAATAACTCTCACCATAGGAACTCCTCACACTACTTAAATCCACATAAAAATTAATGATGAGTAAATCCTATTTAAACCTCTCCTACCTATGCATAAACTCCTTCTTCGGCCCGTGAGTTAAGTAATAGTCAGGATTCTCCTCAAATACCTTCTTACAATGATAGCTACAGAAGTAGTATATCTTACCCTTATAAACAGTCTTATACTTAACCTTTTCAGAATCTACCTCCATCCCACATACAGGGTCTGTAACGATCGTAGTTACTCACCTATAACAATGATATAGTAAGAATTTAAAAACTTTATTTTACGCAGTATACTATTATAATGTAATTAACTGATTAAAATTCCCTAAAATTAGCTTCCCTAAAATTTATAAGCCTTCAATAACATTGTTATAAGAGGGAACATGGATTTAACTAATTTTATTGAGAGGTTTTCAAGGCAAGTAATATTAAATGAGGTTGGTATAAAAGGACAGTTCAAATTACTTAAAAGTAAGGTTGCTATAGTAGGTTGTGGTGCGACTGGTACAACTGTTGCAGAATTATTAGTTAGAGCTGGTGTAGGTTTTATAAGGATTATAGATAGAGACTTCGTTGAGTTAAGTAATTTACATAGAACTCATCTATTTAGAGAATCTGATGCCTTAGAAGAGCTTCCTAAAGCACTAGTATGTAAGGAGAGGTTAAGTGAAATTAATAGTTTAGCTAATGTAGAGTATGTTATTGATAGTGTTTCTACTGATAATATTATGGATTTAATCGCTGATACAGACCTCGTAGTTGATGGTAGTGATAATATTGAGACTAGATTATTAATAAATGAAGCTTGTATAGCTCTTAAAAAACCTTGGATTATGATAGGTGTTGAAAGATGGTATGGTATGACGAAGTTTATCGATTACGAGAAAGGTGCTTGTTTTCGATGCCTAGTAAGTGAAAATTTTAGAAGGAGAGAAAACGTATGTGATGTAATTGGTGTAACAAATGTTACTGTTTCATTAACTGCAACTATAGCTATTACCTTAGCTTTGAAATACTTATTGGGATTACCTGTAGAAGATGATTTATTCGTAGTTGATGCATATGACTTAATTATTGAGAGGATAAAGCTACATAGAAAACCTGAATGTCCTGCTTGTGTTAAGAGGGAATTCTCTTATCTGAGTAAGAGGGGTAAAGAAAAAATTAGATTCGCTTGTGGTACTACTGTAATTGAGGTTTTACCTGAAAAAACAGTTAAAATAGATTTTTCTAAGCTTATGAGTAATAACTTATTCGAAAATATTAAGATATTTGATGGGAGGTATGCCTATATTAAGATAGGTGAGTATAAAATATTGTTACTAGCTAGTGGGAAAGCACTTATTAGAGGGGTTAGAGATTTAGCTGAGGCAGAGAGAATATATAGTAATGTCTTAAGAGAGTTGGAGGAGAAGAAATGTATTATAAGTGTTTAGTGAGGTATTTAATAAACTTCAATACTCTTAAAGATAAATCATTATATAATCATTATTTGAGTGATTATGATGAGTAGTATTCTGTACGCTAGAACGCTTCTAAACCTAGTTAGGAGTGGTTGGTTATTAAGAGGGATACCAAGCCCGATAGCTGAGACAGTAGCTGAGCATATTTTCTTAACAGCATTTATCTGCATTGAACTCAGTAGTAATATTCAGGGTGTAGATGTTGGTAAAGTTGTTCTCTACTCACTAATACATGATATTGGGGAAGCTTTCATAGGTGATATAGTAAAACCCTTAAGTGTAAGATTAGGAGAGCTTAAAGGGCATATAGAGGAGGATTACATAACAAAGAACATAGATAATGAGTTAATCGTAGATCTCTACAAGAAGTATATACGTCAAATCGATTTTGAGGCAAAATTAGCTAAATTATGTAACTATATCTCAACTTTCTTAGTAGGTACTGAGTATAAAGATCTTGGATATAAAGTGAATGATATAATTGATAATACCTATAATGAGATAGAGAGAATATCCAGAGAACTAAATATTGAGGGTATAGTCAAAAACTTGATTACAAAGCTGATATCAAAAGAACTTAACATAGGTGATTAGTTATACGTTAGTATTAGTTGATAAGAAGATAAAGCTTGTAACTCTAACTATTATTTGCATACCTTATTTATTAAGTTTATTTTTCCTCGTCTAGGCACTTAATTATGATGAAGTCGTTATAGTTTCTTACATATGTTTGTTCCAGTACCTCTATATGGTCTATCCGATAAATCTTATTCATCACAATCCTATTCTTGAATTCCTCAATTACAGGTTCCTGACCCTCAAGATATATCTCTACACAATCTTTACCTGCAATATTTCTTACATAGCCTTTTAAATCTAAAGTCTTTGCCACCCTCCAGGCATACCTTCTAAAGCCTACACCTTTGACTTCTCCACATAGTATAAAGAGTAAAGCTTTATTTCTAGTTTGTTGTGACATGTTTCATACCAATTTAAATTGTGATAGGATTTTCTGATCAGCAACATATTCTCTTAGTTTTCTTGGAGCTATAACTTCTGATTCACCTTTTTCGATAACCTCTCCTATTACTGAAGGTTCTAATCCTCTCGATTTAAGCTCTTTAATTAAGTCATCTGTGATATTATCTGGTACAATCATTATAAATGGTCCATTTGTACCACTTGTACTATTAGGAATTATGTAGAGTTTTGTAGCTATTCTCGATATTTCCGCGAATAGAAGTGGTATATCATATAACTTTATCTTTGAGCCTGTTCTTTCAGCTAGTTCTTTAACAACAAATACTCCAGGACCTGTTACATCTGTTGTTACAGCTATGTGTTCATCTTCTCTAAACTCTTCAAAGATATTTGGGAGATGTCTATATATCGTCATAGCTACTTCAATATTCGGCTTAGAGATAAGTTCTACAGCTTTGTTTTTTACTTTCTCTACTTCTTCAAATGATATACCATAGTCTTCTACTTCTTTAATCACAGCTTCATCAATTACAGAAGATAGATAGAGGTTTATAGGAGCGAGCTCACCCATAGGCCTTGATATAATGAGTTTCATTCCAGGAGTAACTCTATCTTCAAAGATAGGGGGTTTTCTATCGCTATAGCCAATAACTGTTGCACCCATTAAAAGCCTTCCTCGTTTCGGCTGTACTTCATTAATTATCTCTACATTGTATTGTTTAGTATATAACTCAGTATTCCTCCAAAGCTTTTCTAGAAGTTCTTCTGTTGGAGCGTTTAAAACAGGCATCATCCTAAGTCTTTTGTATACACCTAAGACAAATACATCGTTGAATGCATTACTTATAGCACCACTTACCTGCTTCATATCTCCTGGTTCTTGAGAAGGATCAATTATATGTATAGTATCGTTATTAATTGCTGTAACTCCTTCCTTACTACCATCATATGGTATAAAATCAAATAATATGAATTCATCTTCTGGGAATGGTGTCAGTATTGAATGTCCTTTTCCAATAGTTATGGAAATCTTAGAACGTGCTAAAGCCCTATAAATTGGTGCTACTTTCTCTAGAAAACCTTCCGGGGAATCAGCATATCTCTGAAACACTTGAACAACTGTTACAGCATATAAGTCCCTACCCCTAGATATAGACTTTAAATCCCCTAGTGTAACCTCCCTATCACTTCCCAATGAAAATATTCTTCTATGTACCTCATTAATATCACCCGAAATAATCAGAGCATCTTCTCTAGGAGCTATGGAAAACTTTGTCCCTTTAAGTTCTTCTCTAAGTACTTTTATTGAGGGGTAAACAACTCTTAAAAGATCTATCTTAACAGCACAACCTGTAGCTAGTGCTAAGGGATTCAAACCAAGCTTCTTATAATATTCTACTCTTTCTAAAATCTCTTCAAACACTATTATCACCTCTTAATAATAGTTATTTTCCAAACACCTCTCTCTACATTTTCAACTAAGGGGACTTCATGACCATCCTCTTTAGCAGCTCTAGGAATATTTTCACATGATGGAGGATTATCCGTTAAAACCTCAAGTACATCACTCTTATTAAGCTTAGCTAAGGCTTTTCTCGTGTAGATAACTGGATAAGGGCAGGTATACCCTCTTACATCTAATAGGTATTTTCCTTCACTAATCTTTACAAATTTCGCCATAATCTTTTCCCCATCTATAACAAAGTTATAGAAATCTTTATAAACTTAACTCTCATAATGTAGTTACTAACTACTTAATCACTTTACATAGCATCCTAACAGCATTTTCTATAAGTCATTACTCTAATATCTATTGAGAGTATTTAGATGGTTAATCATTATGTTATGGTATCATGGTATAGTGTTAAAGGATAACAACTGCTTTATCCTGATTTGAATAAAAATTTATAACACTGTTATAGTTAGTGTTATTAGGTATTAAGTATGTCAGGAGTTGGGACAGAATTTAAGGATTTTATAAGACAAAAGTATAGAAGGATATTCAGTAATGAGGGTTGGAGTCCTATAATAGCAGGGATATTGATAGGTGTAGTGAATATACTATCGTATATTTGGGTCAATAAACCATTTACTGTTTACACGGGGTTCCTAAATTGGGGTCAACACATATATAATATGCTTGGGCTAGGCAGTATTACTGGGATGCCGACGCTTATACCGTTACTCGAGCCTACAAGTGTTGGTGATATTGGATTGATTTTAGGAGCTATGTTTGCAGCGATATTCGCTAATGAGTTCACTATTAGGAAGGTGAATAATAGAATAGATCTTCTTGAAGCTATCGCTGGAGGTGTTTTAATGACTTTAGGAGTTTCAATAGCTTTCGGATGTAACTGGGGAGGATTCCTATCAGCTATAACATCGTGGAGTCTACATGGTTTTGCATTCTTAGTGGGAGCTCTTATCGGGGGTTATATTGGACTTAAATATGTTACTTGGAAAGCTGAGAGGGTAACACAACTAGAACTCGTTGAGAATGTTGAGAAAGACTCATTTAAGATTGTAGTTAAAGAATATAACATAAACTTCACACCCTTACTCATAGCTTTAGTTATATTAACTTTACTAATTACCTATTATGTATTTGTAAGAAGTATAATGATTGGAGGTTTATTCATAGGTATTGCCATCGGTATAATCCTTCAAAGATCTAGATTCTGCTTTACAACAGCATTTAGAGATCTCTTTAATGGTCCTGAAAATGCTAGGGCATTAAATATACATAAAGGTATAGCCACAGCTATACTAATAGGTTCCATAGGAGTGTTCGCATTGAAGTATATGGGCATGGTTAAGGAAGGTATAGGTGTAGCTCCAGTACATATATCAAATATTATAGGAGGTTTAATATTTACCTTTGGGACGACCCTAGCTGGTGGATGTGCCTCAGGAATACTATGGCGTGCTGGTGAAGGACATGTTAAGGCATGGATAGCAATAATAACAACAGTTCTAACCTATCCGATATTTCGTCAGTTACTAACGCCCTACTTCATTAATAATCCAAGGGTATTCATACCATATTCTATCGGATGGGTTCAGGCATTTATATTTATGATAGCAATTATAGTACTTTATATATTACTTATATACTATTTAGAGTATAATTATAGGAAAGGTGTTACCTAATGAGATCTATTGAAATTCTAATGAATGAACATAGAGTTATTGAGAGAGCTTTAACATTACTTGAACTAGCAATCGTAAAAATGGAAAGGGGGGTAAAAGTATCTTTAGAAGCTCTTAATATGCTTCTGAAATTCTTTCAAGTATTTGCTGATAGATGTCATCATGGTAAGGAGGAAGATGTCTTATTCTCACTACTTGAAGTAAGAGGTGTTCCCAGAGATGGAGGACCTATAGAAGTTATGCTATACGAACATCAAGTAGGTAGGAGTTACGTAAAAGCGTTGAGGGAGTCCCTAGAAGTCCTCGATAAATATGTTGAAGCTAAAACTAAATTCATAAATAATGCTTTGAACTACATATCATTACTTAGAAATCATATATATAAAGAAGATAACATATTGTTTAAAATAGCTTTACAAGTACTAACTAAAGATGATAATGAGAAACTTATGAGAGAATTTGAGAATGTAGAGAATAGAATAGGACCTGAAGTTCATGAACAGCTGGTTAAAAGCTTAGACAATATAGAGAACCTTCTTAAACAGAACTAAACACCTATACACTCTATATTCTACCATATAGAATATAGTTAAAAATATAACTAAAATAAAACTTTTACTAAGCATGTATCTCAACACAGATTCAATCTTTATAAGTCTTTATTAATTCATCACAGCTACTCTAACTTTAAAGTAATTTAACAATTTAAATATTACTCTTAAGATCCTTTCTCTATATTTAGGACGTTTCTAACCTTCATACATACCTCGCATAAATCTACTTCCTCTCCACGAATTATTTTATCTGAAACTTCTTTAAGTATGTTATATATCTCTGAATTATTTAATATTTTTTCAAGACCTCTAACCTTCCTCCTCCCCTGTAATACATAATTAATTAATGGTTGAGGTATGCCTATAAGCTTAGCACTTTGAAATTGTGATAAATTATACCTCTTTATCAGATCTAAAGCTATAGCAATTCTTATCGCTGTTGAATAACGTTTTATGAATGTCTCACATAAAGATTTCCTCAGCAAACCATAACACCTAATTTAATCTACTGTTTTCTCAAGGTAAATTTCATAGTAGTTATCTTTGCTGTAAATCTCTATCTTAGCTATTTCAAATACTTCTATAGTTTGTTTTATCATCTCTATACATTCCTTAGATGTTGTTAAGACCGTTAACTGCTCACCTCTTTTTATTTTTGATAAAGCCCTTATAGTTTTTACTAGAGGTCCTGGACAATCCTCACCTCTAAAATCTAGTTGATTCATATTTATCTCCACGCACTTATATTTCTAAGTCTTTCAATAGCCTTCGGAACAACTTCTAATGCATAATCTATATCATCTTCTCTATGGTAGTGTGAAAGCTTAAATAGTATACTACCATGAGCTTCCTCATGTTTTCTACCAATAGCTAATAAAACATGGCTTGGTTCTAAAACCCTACTACTACATGCACTACCACTTGATACGTAAACTCCATAAAGACTTAACTCTACCGTGAGTGCTTCACCCTCAACACGTAGGAAACTCATATTAGCATTATTAGCTACCCTCATATCTCCTGAAGGCCCATTCACAAGTACTTCAGGTACTCTATCTAAGATACCATTCATAAGCTTATCTCTTAAACTTCTAACGTAGTTAACTCTACTATCGAAATTACTGAATACTATCTCAATAGCTTTCTTAAACCCTGCTATAAGTGGTACGTTCTCAACACCTGGCCATAACCTCTCAACACTTAACTGCCCCTTTAACGGGGATTCTAACTCTAAACCCTCTCTAACATAGAGAGCTCCAACTCCTTTAGGCCCGTGAATTTTATGACCACTTATCGTAAGCATATCTACGTTTAACTCCTCTACATTAATAGGGATCCATCCGTAAGCATCAGCTGCATCTGTATGGAATACTATTTCTGGGTTAACTGATTTTACAGTATCTACGATTTCTTTTATTCTCTGGATAGTCCCTATCTCATGATTAACTATCTGAATACTAACTAAGATAGTATCCCTATCTACGTAATACTTCAATATTTCAGGGTCTATAAAACCATACTCATTTACTGGGACTAAGAATACCTTAAATCCTAGAAGTTCTGAAGCAAACCTAGCTGGGAAGACCACACTTAGGTGCTCTATAGATGACATAATCACTTTCTTATTCTTACTCCCCCTATTCTTAAGTAGGAAGCCGAGAATAGCTAAGTTATTTGCTTCTGTACCGCTGTGTGTGAAGACTATACCCTCCGGATTACTAGCACTGAGAGTCCTAGCTATGAGTTCTTTAGTTTCATAAACAACTTCTAAAGCTTCCCAACCAACTCTATGAGTTATTGATGGATGTCCATACCCCCTCACATTAAAATAAGGGATCATAGCATCTACAACTTCTTGAGGTATAAACCCGCTATTCTCTAGATCGAAGTAGACTTCTCTCTGGGGTTTTCCGTGAGATTCTAAGAGTTCTCTAACCTTCTTAGATAGAGACATCATGAAATCCTCTTAGCAATTACTAGTAAAACATCTCCATCCAACTCTTCCACTTTATCTATAGTGTAGTTATATTTAGATAAAAAGAGTTTTAAAGCCTCTCTGGGAATATCATCTTCTCTTAAAATAATCCTGATCTCGTCAACACCTTCAAATGCAAGTGAAGAGACTACATTACTAAGTCTTATTATTGGATGTGATGTACAAGTTATTGGGGTATACCTAAGATCTATCTCTTTAGACTTCACCTACCCTCACCCAAGGTTCTTAACGAGCTATAGTATCTCATCATCATCTCCTCTTCTTCAAGAACTTGCTTCTCCTCAGTAGTTAAGTCCTTCGGAAGCCATTCAGGATGTCTCCCAATATTCTTATAATAAGCTCTTATACCTCTCTTTAAAGCACCAACAGCTAAGATACTACAGTGGTATTTTATTGGTGGTAAGCCTCCAAGCTCATCTGATAAATTCTTCCATGTAATCTTCCACACCTCCCTAACTTTCCTCCCCTTAATCATCTCAGTCAATATACTTGCAGCAGCGATATTAGCTGCACAACCATAACTTTCGAACGTTGCATTCTCTATAATATCCTCCTCACCAATACTCACGATCTTTAAGTAAAGTCTTATCATATCACCACATGCAGGACTACCAGCACTTTCAACAACTGTAGCATCATCCATCGGTCCAAGATTCTTAGGATTACGAAATATTTCAAGTACCTTAGGACTATACGGTAATGGTATTCTAGTACTCAGTTTTTAACACCAATAACATTGTTATTTCCGGAGTTATAAGTCTTCCTATAATACCTATAATAATATTAGAATTAATGGAGTGGATGATACTACTAAGTTTTAAACCTATAGCTATATAACTCTAACGCTTAACACCAGAGTTAAGTGTTAAGGAAGTTTAACTCTCGGACGCATTCTTAGTTAAGAATGAAAATATACATTATCGCTAGAGAAGTTGTTAAGGAAATACTTACAGAGTACTTAGAGTTATTCTACTATACAATACAATTCTAGACAGTTTTAGACGTATTGATAGGTTTATGTAGTGCATATATTACTGTACTGGAGGTAAAGTGTTATAAAGTATTGGAGGAAGTTGACAGACAGGATAGGTTACTACCATGAATTACAATTCATACGAGTTCTTAAGATAATAGCATAGTCCACCATATAAAGGATTAATAAGAATAGTAAGAATAGAAGATTTAGGTGTTTAAAATTGGTTGTAGGTAATGTTTCTAGGGAGGAAGTTCTTGGGGAGTTTAGATTTATTGAATATAGTTTGGTAGAGTTTGAGAGACCTACAACATTGATATTTTCTTATCCTGATACTGGATTAGTGGGTGTGATAGCGTCTTCCTACATTATTAATGAGTTGAAGCTAGTGGAGGTTGGTGGTGTTGAGTCTCATGCATTAGCTCATATTGTAGTAATTCATGAGGGAATTCCTAAACCTCCGATTAGGATGTATGCTGGTAAGGACTTACTAGTAGTGTTCACAGATGTAGTACTCTCACCTAACTTACAGGTAGTATTAGCATCAGCACTCGTAGACTACGCTAGGTTGAGAGGTGTTGAGTATATCATATGTCCTTCAGGTATACCAGCACCTAACAGGTTAGATGTTGATGAACTTAAGACATACTATGTATCGTCTAGTAAGAGACTTGCTGAGCTAGCTGAGAAAGGTGGTGCTATAGTATTAAAACAAGGTGTACTTATAGGTGCTTACGCAGCACTCCTCCGCGAGAGTGTTAAGAAAGGTGTTAACACGTTAGTTCTCCTAACAGAATCATTCCTCGAATTTCCAGACCCTGAAGCAGCTGCTAGAGGTCTACAAGTCTTCTCTAAGATAGTTAATAAGGATATAAATGTTAAACGGTTGATGGAGGAGGCCGAGTTAATTAAGATTAAGACACGTGAGTTAATGAGGCAGACAAGTGGTGTTATGAGTCAGATGCGTAAAGGTACTGAATATACTCCATACTTATACGTTTAGGGTGGGGTCATGAGCGGATTCATAGATGAGTTCTTTAAGAGGGTTGAGAAGAAGTTTAAAGAGTTAGAAGATAGTATGAAGCAGATTATTGAATCAGCACTTAATGAGATAAGGATGGAGAAGTTAGAAACACCATATTTCGCAGAATCTGTAGAACCGTTATACACTATGAAAAACCTCGGTGATAGGTTAGTAATTCATGTAGATATCCCATACTGTAGTGAAGGTAATATAGATGTATTATTTGAAGATAATAAGATGCGTATCCGTGCAGCACTAAAATCAAAACTAGACGTGAGTGAATGGTCTGAAAGGTATCGAGGCATTAAAGTTAAGGAGTATAACTTAGTAATATCATTACCATTTAAACCACAGCCAGATAAGGTAAAAACCAGGGTTAAAAGAGGAGTTCTTGAAGTCATAGTATATAAGTAAGTGTGAAATACCTATAACCCTAAATTAAAAATTAATTTAGAATAATAGGTTTTTAAACCTACTTAAGATGATGTAGGAAGTGTTGTTGTTATCTTTCTTTCAGTAGTTATCCTCTCAAGACGTGAAGTTCTTAACTTATTAAATACTAATATACCTCCCCATACACCTACTGTAGTTAAAGTCATTGCGATACCAGCTGTAAACACCTCATGTACAGCTATAGCCCACTCTTCAGGACTCTGCATAGCTGTTAAGAATGGTGGCCAAGGAACAACCTCACCATGCCATATATGCTCTAAAGCTAGTATTCCAGCACCACCCCATAGCAAACCTTCTAATAAGCCTAGATTTAACTTTCCTGAGAATCTATTTGCGACTCTCCTAACTATAGATATAGTTATAGCTAATACCGAAGGTACTAGGAAACAGGCCATAGGTACACCATATAAGTTTAAATGTGTACCAATTTAAACTTATATGGTGTTTAAAATGTGGTTATTAGTATTAGGTTATGCTGCAGTAACCACTACTGTATTATGGTATATATCTAGATCTAAAGGTGTAGATTACTGCCTTAATTACTTATCAATAATTCTATGGGGAGCAACAATAATGTTCTTCATAGATAGCCTATATAGCTACTTAAATGGAGAGGAATTTATTGAAGTAAGTGTTGATGCTGTAGTATTAAGTTTCTCACTCCTTCTTGTAGCCTTAGTAGTATGGCTTTCTATTCTATTTATCAAAGATCCGAAGAGAGTTTTCCATAAAGTGAATTGAAGTCTTAAAACTTTTAATGTCTTATCCCCCTTCTTAAGATAATTAAGTTGGGTATTTAGTATGCTATCTTATCCACTTCAATTTATTACTGTTTTTATATACTTATGCATAGGTGTTGTGGATGGGTTTCTTAAGGGTTAGAGTAGGTCTGTATAATCCGATGATACCCGATAAAGTTATTGAGGTAGATGCCTTAGTTGATACTGGAGTTATCTATAGTGTTGTGAGGAGGGATATTTTAGAACAGTTAGGTGTGAAGCCTTTAGAGAGGAGGAAGTTTAAGGTTTTGGAGGTTATGTAGAGAGGGATGTAGGAGAGGTAGGTCTTAGACTTCTAGGTAGGTCTCATATAGTACCTATAGTATTTAGTGAGGAAGGTGATACTGTAGTTATCGGGATAACTGCTTTAGAGATATTCGGATTAGAAGTAGATGTAGTTAGGGCTGTTTCGGTTTTCATGATTATTTGTTTCGTTTACTTGCTTTGGTTTAGTGTTCTCAGGGCTATTATGTATTTAAAAACTCCAGGAGCCTACATATTTATCGGTGACTCCAGGTTTCCGAGACCTACAGGGGTATGAACCACTAGGTGACTAGTGGTGAGACCCTGTGGTGAGGGGTCTGGAGAGACCGTTGAGAAGTAGATGGTGGGAAGCTGTGAACTAAAATAGATATGAACAGCTATGAACTACCATCTACTAAGAAACGGTATGCTGAGGGAAGCTGAATTACTACTCCTTAAACTGTAACTTAAGTTGTAAGGAGTCGAACTCTTATATAGGTTTATAATGTTTTGCGGTCATTACCTTATCTCTGTCCTCCTACACACGCTCAGGACTTCATCGGGTTTAGGTGTGTTCAGGGTAGCGATAAGACTTTCTCAGCATTTGTTATTACTATAAATACTTATACATAAGGTTATTAAAGGTATAGAACCATCTATTCGTAGCAGGAGAAGGATTTTAAGGAAGTTAGTAGGGAGATTTTAAGAGTTTTAATCCTTTAAAGCTGAAAGTTATAACCCTACGTTTAGATTTAAAGTATAGTTGTAAGATATTACTCTGGTTGTGGTTATGAAGGTCTATAAGGTTAACGATAAATCTATAGTCCTTATTGAAGGTGATATTACTGAGTTAGAAGTTGATGTTATTGTTAATGCTGCTAATCCGTATTTAGAGCATGGTGGTGGTGTTGCTTTAGCTATTGTTAGGAAGGGTGGGTATGTAATTCAGGAGGAGAGTAGGGAGTGGGTTAGGAGGTATGGTCCTATACCTGTAGGTGGTGTAGCAGTTACTCGTGCCGGTAAGCTTAAGGCTAAGTACGTAATACATGCTGTAGGTCCTATCTATGGTGATCCTGAAGGTGATGTTAAGCTAGCTTCAGCTATTAAGTCAGCACTTGATAAAGCTGAAGAACTTAACTTAAGTTCTATAGCATTCCCAGCAATTTCTACTGGTGCTTACGGCTATCCATATAAGGTAGTTGCTGAGATTATGGCTAACACATTAAAGAATTATCCGTATAGAAATATTAAGAAAGTTATAGTCTGCCTCTACGGTAGTACTGCGTATAAGGAATTCTTAGAAGTATTTGATAAGGTATTTACTTCCTCCTTAACTTAAGTTTTTGAAGTAGTGGTATCTCTCTTAACTTCTCCTCACTTAAGTACTCCCAAAGAATTCCTTTAGGTCTAACCCTCATACCTTGGGACTTCAACACCTTAGTAGGTGTGTATATGTGATCTACTGTGAAGTCCCAAGGCTTTAACGGTATGTGTTGATTAACTACTTGAACATCATGTACTGTAGTTACTATAGGTACTTCAGGACTTAACTTACCATACTCTATTAAGATCCCATACTCAAGTTCTGAATAACCCTCACCCTTACCTAACCTCTCACCGTAAATACTAACAACTGTAGAACCAGTAACAACTAAATCTACTTCAGGTATTTCCTCAGGTTCTACATACTTACCATATCTGAAGGCACCACTAATAGTTGAGGCTACAGAATATGATGTAGGAGGTATCTTCTTAGGGTCTAACAGTAGGAAACCTTTAGAAATTCTAGGTGTAGGCATGATTAAGACCTTACCAGACCTTAACACAGCCTCCCTAACAGACCTCTGTGGTGAGTCAGGATTAACCTTAACTACATAAGCCTTCTTAAATAAGTCATCATTAACTAACCTCATAGCAGCTTCTTCAGAACCTACGAAGTTAGGGATCCTACCGAAGACAGGTCTTGGGAATCTAGCAATACCTTCCTTCTCCATAACCCTCCAAACACTATTCCTAAGCTCATCACGTATAGCATCATTACTCATAGCTATCATCTAAGACTACTAGTAAGAGTAGGGATATAATTTAAAAATAGTTTGAAGGTTAAGACTTTAAAATATTAAATCGTTCTTAAGAACCTACTTCTTCTTTTTCTTTTCCTCCTTCTTAGCTTCAGGTTTAGCCTCCTTCTTCTCCTCCTTCTTCTCAGGCTTCTTACTCATAACATATTCCACCAAATGATAAAGGAGTAATTATTTATTTAAACTTTTAAATTTTAGTATATGGGAGGTAATACCTTATTAACTTATTACTCAGTTAATCATAACTTGGGTTTATTTTTGAAGTACTTGATTAAAGATCTACCTTCAACTATTATGGAACTGTTTTTAGGTATTCCAAGGACTTCAGAAATAATATCACACTTAACTCTAAGTAGGTGGAGTACTTTAAAGTTTAATTCCTTCTCTAAATAGGCTTCAGCATTAGCTATACCCTTAGATATTACGAATCCACTACTTACATACAGTATAGGTGGTAAATTCTTAGGGGTTTTAATTACTTCAACACCACTTAAGTTAATTCTCTCTAAAACTTCATCGTAGGTTACATCAATCTCGTAACTCTCCTCACGTACTAATAAATTAACTTTAAATCCATTCTTAACCAACGCCTTAACTAATACTAAATCAACCTCAAACTCACCAGCATTATCTAAAGCTATGAAAACCTCATCACTATCAATTACTCTGAACTCATTAATTACCGGCTTATCAAATATAACCTCACTTAATTCCTTAGGTTCATAACCTAGTACTGAGGTATCTATAGAGTTAGCAGCTGCTGAGAACTCTAAAGCTATGTTTAAATCCCAATTATGTCTAGAGACTATACCCTCAACCTCCTCAGCTATTTTTAAGGCCTTCCTACTTAACTCCTCCTTAACATGTCTGTACGGGTCTCTAGAATTTAATAGTGATTTTACGTAGTCGTAAGTAAGTGTGAATGTCTCAACCCTACCGTATCTAGAGATAACATCAGCTAAGTATCTAAGTAGGTTAGGTAGTAGATCAGCTCTACTAAACGTTATTAAGTCCTTACATCTAGACATTATTAGACATAACTTACAGTAATCACTTAACCACATACTCATTCACTAACTCAGTAACTACTTTAAGATCATCAATACTTACATCACCCATAACACCAATCCTTATCGACATATCCTTAATACTACCTACACCACTAGCTATAACGTAACCATACCCTCTTAACATATCTACTATCTCTTTAGCACTACTAGTATAGAACGCAGTTACAGTATAACTCCTACATGAAGACTCAGCAACCGGTGTTAACCTTAGGTTACTGTATAGGTATTCAGCTCTAACTCTATGTACCTCATGATAGTTCTCTAAACCCATACCTAATATGTAGTCTAACGAAGTACTCAACCCGTAAACCACGTTTATAGGTGGTGTATAAGGTGTTTCAAACTCCTTAACCCTCTCTAAGAACTTAATTAAATTCATAGAACGTGGGACTGAGTACTTAGCCCTAGGCTCAGTATTTATGAAGAGTATAGCACCTCCTGGAGGTGCTAGAAATGCTTTATGAGAGGCTGTAGCTACTACGTCAACTCTACACTTAATAGGTTCTGCAGGTACTCCAGAAACACTATCAACTAATAATAAAGCACCTAACGAACTAGCCACATCACGTAATCTATTTAAGTACCTATTAACACATCCAGCACCTGTCTCATTATGAACTAAAGCAATAGCTACTACATCACCTAACCTCCTACCTAAATCCTCAACCATATCTGGCGGCGGTACCTTACCAATACCTATACTTAACTTGAATACCCTAGCACCTCTAGATTCTAAAGACTCTATAAGTCTGTCACCAAACTCACCATAGGTTAACGCAATAACCTTCTCACCAGGGTTTATATAGTTATAAACCATCGTATCAACAGCTAAGGTACCAGTACCTGGAAGTACTATAGGTGTACCTAGGACAGCCTTAGATAACTTCTCAAGAACATCTCTAAAGACATCCTTAAACTCCTGGAGTTTATGGAATAACGGTTGCTTACCATAAGCTTCAAGAACTTCCTTTGGTATCTGAACAGGTCCTGGAGTTAATAACTTCATGAATATCACCTCAAACTCAAGTACTTCAGGTTTGAGTAGTTAGTGTTAGTATTAATGTATTAGTAAGCCTAGTATTAATTAGGTAATTATTTAATAGGTAATTTAATTTGTTTGAGACCTATAATACATCACCGTAAAAATCATGAGCAACTTACTTATAAATTTAACCCCGAGATCAGCATTAATCATTAGTTAGTAGTCAGAATTCTTCTTCACCTATAGGTGAGAAGAAATACCTTATTTTAATGAAGTAAATATAATAAAAGTTTAATTTATGTTTAGTAAAATCCTATTTGGATGATTAATGTAGCCTGCACTGAGCTTAAAGCTATGAGGAAGTCCTCGATTGATGACTGCTTATCAATTTATCTTTTCTTGAACAGATTCCACCTTAACATTCTGGGTATATTTAAATCTCCTAACCTTTCACCAACTAAGTTCACGAATTAGTAAGGTCTTCAAACGAGTTCTAACTTTATTCCGATATTAAAGATAGTTAATATCTAAAGACTTAATTACTTGACAACTCCAGCAACATAACTACTTAAACTACCTGTGGAAATCCCTATAGATACTACTTTAATAACCACGAGCATCTTCATCAAATAACCTATTAAGTATCTAAGGACTAGTTGATTAGTTGCTAAATTAAATCAGAACTCCACCGTATCATCATAATTACTGACGCCCCAGCCCTAAAGGACAGAACTTTCAGTTGTAAATGCTGTTCTCATCACTAACCAAATTATAATATTAGTAGGAGTATAAGTTATTTAATACTTCAGAAACACAGGCTATCATCAATTCTCAGACACAACCGTGTTCATCACTATGAATATATTTAACTTACAATTAATAAATATATTACCTGAAATTTTGATGTCAGTGAGGTGGTCTTCACGCGTTTAGTTAATGTTGATGAGGTATATTGTAGTGATATTAGGTTAGATAAGTTTTTAGAGATATGTAGTAATTTATTGAGGAATGGGTTTATAAGTAAGACAGTAGTTGTAGATCCTAAGACTAATACTGCTGTAGAGAATATCGAGTTATGTTCGGTTCTTAAGGAATTAGGTGTTAGGTATATACCAGTATCCTACGAAGTTACTGAGGAGGTTACAGTACGGTTAGAGGAATTAGGATTCTTTGAAGAGTTAAGACCGAATACTTACAGAGTTTTCAAAGATTCTGAGGAATTACTTTATAGGAATTGGCCTACACCATTAGTTAAACTTAAGAATTCATCTGTAGGTAGTAAAATTGCATGGGCTAAACTTGAAGGTTTTAATCCGTGGAGTATGAGTGTGAAGGACCGTATAGGGTGGTATATGTTTAAGAAAGCTTTAGAGAGGTTAGGCAATATACCTAAGTTATTAGTTGAGTCTACATCAACTAATACAGGTATTGCTATAGCTGTAATGTGTAATTTATACGGTTCTAAATTAAGAGCTTATATACCATCAACTATATCATTAACAGGAGAGTTCTTACTTAAAGTCTTCGGTGCGGAGGTCATTAGAAGTACTAAGTCATTAACGGTAGAGTTAATCGATGAAGTTGAAGATATTGCTCGTAGAGAGGGAGCTTTACACCTTAATCAGTTTTACAACGATAATAACTTTAAAGTACATCTAAGGTTTACCGCTAAGGAATTAGAATTACAGTTTAGAGAAGCAGGTATAATACCTAAAGCAGTTTTCGGTGGTTTAGGTACTTCAGGACATATGTCAGCAATAACATTCTACCTTAAAAATAGGTTTAAAGATGTTAAAGTTTATGGAGTAGTACCTACAGTAGGAACTACTATTCAAGGTATTAGAAGGGTTGAGACAGGTATGAAGTGGGTTCATCACGTAGTATTAGACGGTGTTATAGAGGTATCACTTGAGAATGCTGTTAGAGGAGTTCTAGAAATTGTTAGGAGGGACGGTATCTTCGTAGGTTTAAGTAGTGGTGCTGTGTATTACGCGTATAAGGAGATGGCTGAGAAAAACCTTATAGATGATGGTGATTACGTACTGATAATGCCTGATATAGGTTTTAAATATGTAGAACAATTAATGAAGTACTCACATTTAGTAAGTATAAGTTAGGTTTATAACCTCACCCTAACTACTAATGTGGTGAATGCTTTTGGAATGTATGTGATAAAGGCTTTAATAGATATTCTTGGTAGGGATAGACTATACCCTAACTTAGACTTAAAGAAGTTAGAATTTAGGACATGTATAACAGATATCTCTATGTTATTACCTCACGAAGATGTTGATGATGACACTGTAGAATTAATTATTAATGATGTTGTAGAGAATGGTGTTATCAAATACCCTGTAGTAGCCGATGTTAGGACTTTCATAATACTTGATGGGCATCATAGGGTAGAGGCATTAAGGGAACTTGGATATGATTACGTACCAGTATTCTTCGTAGATTACGCTAAGGAATACGTTGATGTATACCCGCTTAGGAAGGACTTACCAGTGAGTAAGGTCTCAGTACTTGAGAAGGTCTTCTTAAGCATGGAAGTCTTCCCTCATAAGACAACTAAGCATATATATAAAGGATTTACAATACTACCTACTTTTACTAGATCTGAATATCTGAAGAACCCTCGAGGAAATTCTAAGATTTTACCAATACCTTATATTACATGTTATGATTACCTGAAGTTTATCTACCGTACTTAGAAATTTAAGCTTGCAGATGAATAATTAGTTAGGTGTTGTTTACGTCCTCATATTTAGAGTTAATTGAGGAAACACCGCATCCACTAGCTCTAGTTTTAGTTGGAGACCCTGAAAAACCTGGAAGAAGGGGTGGTATGACAGCTGCTTGGATTTCTAGGGTTTCGTGGGATCCACCAATGATTAGTGTGTCAATAGCTCCTGAAAGACATACATATAAATTAATTAAGGAGTTTAAGGTATTTACAATTAACTTAGTACCTAAAGAGTTTAGAGACTTAGCTATGAATGTATTTGGTATGTTAAGCGGTAAAGATGTTGATAAGTTTGAGATAGCTAATGTAAGACCTCATAAAGCTAAGAAAGTTTTAGCACCTATAATCCCATCATCACCACTCATACTAGAGTGTGAGTACGTTAATGAGTTTATAGTAGGTGATCACGTAGTAGTTATAGGGAAAGTCGTAGATGTTTATAAAGGTTCAGACTCACTACCACTAGTTTATTATAAAGGTACTGCAGTTGAGATGAAATTATAGCAAGACCTTAACTTAATATTAGTTTTACCCAGTACATAATTAGAGTTAATTTACCTCCTATAAATTACTTTGTAAGGGTGTGTCATGATTAAGTATAGAATGAAGGTATGTAGTGTTTCTGAGATGAAGAGAGTTGATGATTTAGCTAGTGAGGAGTTCGGTATTGATTCATTACTTCTTATGGAGAATGCTGGAGGTGCTGTCTACTCATTAATAGTTAATGAGTTAGGTATTGATAAAAGATTCGTAGTTATTGCCGGTACAGGTAATAATGGTGGTGATGCTTTAGTAGTTGCTAGGAGGTTATTTAGCTGTGGTAGTCATGTTGAGGTATTCATAGTTGGTGATCCATCTAAATACCCAGAACCTGCTAAGAAGAATTACGAATTAGTAATTAACTTAGGTATCCCTACTAAAGTTATTAAGAATATAGATGATTTAAAGTATTTAGAGGAGTCTTTAAAGAGATGTGATGTAGTTGTAGTTGGTTTAATAGGTATTGGATTGAGAGGTGATGTTACCGGTATTCATAGAAATGTTATAGATGTTATTAATAATTCTAGGAAGGTAGTGATAAGTGTTGATATCCCATCAGGTATTAACGGTGATAATGGTAGGGTATGTGGTGTTGCTGTTAAATCCACATATACAGTAACTTTCGGAATGCCTAAATATGGTAATATACTCTATCCTGGATATTACTACTGCGGTAAATTATATGTATCAAGACTATCATATCCACCTAAACTCTATGAGTCTGAAGAGATTACAGTAGAGTTAAATACACCTATACCACCACCTGAGAGGGTTAGGTGGGGTCATAAAGGGACGTTCGGTAAGTTCTTAACTATCTCAGGTGCTCGTTATTACTACGGAGCACCTTACTATGTAGCATACTCATTCTTAAAAGCTGGTGGTGGTTATTC
>Ga0185307_1000040_pt1 | contig 97791 bp, 113 predicted proteins | sample LHCtaG_FD_128010 | JGI IMG/M metagenome (GOLD analysis project Ga0185307, IMG submission 128010) | Hot spring microbial communities from Little Hot Creek, USA to study Microbial Dark Matter (Phase II) - LHC4sed_matched (SPADES... | ecosystem: Environmental > Aquatic > Thermal springs > Hot... | reverse complement strand
TGAGGATAGGGGCTGGGAAGAGGTGGCCTCCCCTGGGGATCCAAAAGTACGAGGTTCACAAGTATGGTCGCAAAGTCCCCGGAGTGAGACCCCTGGCATGGCGGGAATTCTACGCGCAACTCAGAGGGTGGGAAAGGGTATTCGGGGTTAAGCTGGTGCTCAGCAGAGAAGATTTCGGCATAAAGCCTGCTAAGAGAGTCCCGATAGCCTTCCAGGTGGGCGAGAAAGTGTCGGCCGAGGTGGTGTACTGGGGGTGGCTTAAGGGGCAGTGGCTCGCCGTGGCTAGGAATAGAGTCCTCACAGTGGTGGGCGTGCGGGGAGATCCTCCCGTAAATTCCAAGGTGAAGGTGCGCGTGCTCAGAACAAAGGATAATATCTATGTTGCTCGCGCGCTTCTCTGAGTAGACGTATGAGCGTGTTACTGCGCCCACCGCGTGGGACGCGAGATTGGATGCCTGAAGACGCCTGGCTTAAGAGATCAGTGGAGGATAGGATAAGGAGGGTCTTCGAGTCGTACGGCTATGGGGAGGTGATAACGCCTGCCTTCGAGCACCTTGAGCTTCTAATCGCGAAAGCTGGAGAGGAGGTTGTAGACCAGATCTACGACTTCAAGGACAAAGCTGGGAGGGATCTCGGGCTTCGCTTCGAGCTCACAACGCCTATTGCACGCATCGTCTCTTCGAGGCCAGAGCTTTCAAAGCCGATCAGGTTCTACTACATTGCACCTGTCTGGAGGTACGAGGAGCCCCAGCGCGCTAGATTGAGGGAGTTTTGGCAAGCCGGAGTTGAGCTCATAGGCGTTGAGGGGGTGGAGGGGGATGCAGAGGTAATAGCCGTCCTCCACGACGCTCTGCAGAGCGCGGGCCTGAAGGACTTCAAGATACCGGTGAGCGATAGGAGAGTCGTCGAGGATGTACTTGTCTCATCAGGAGTCGAAAGGGAGAAAATACCAGCCGCGCTGAGAGCTCTCGACAAGCTAGAGCGCATGGGTGAGGAGTTCGTGGTGGGCGAGCTCTGCAAGTTGGGCTTAGGCGAGGATCGAGCAAGGAAAGTCGTAGACGAGTTAAAAAAAGGGTTCTCAGGCTTTGTTCCTTCGACTAAGGAAGGAGAGACTGGTGCTAAGCGTCTGTCAGAGCTGCTAGAGATCCTAGAAGAGGGGTATGGCATACGCGTCGAGGCAGACCTCTCGGTGGTAAGAGGATTGGGTTACTACACCGGTATAGTTTTCGAGGCTAAGTGCGCGGACGGGAGCATAGGAAGCATAGCTGGCGGGGGGCGCTACGACGACTTGGTGAGCAGCTTGGGTGGTCCTCAGCTTCCTGCGACTGGGATGGCCATAGGTGTGGAACGGCTTCTGGAGGCCCTCACCATTCAAGGAGAGAAGCTGAGGTACCGAACCGTGGAGGCGGTGGTTATCCCCGTGGGTGCTGAGAAGAGGTTTCTGGTAGCCGCACTGAAGGCTGCTCGAGTACTAAGGGACAACGGCCTGCGCGTCGCAGTTGAGTACTCCCGCAGGTCGCTCTCGAAAACCCTCGAAAAGCTGAGCAAGTCCGGGGTGAGGTTCGCGGTTATCCTAGGACCCTCAGAGCTGAACGCCGGCCTCGTGACGGTACGCGACATGGATGCGTGGGAGGAGTTCAAGGTTCGCATCGAAGACGCAGTAAGTCTTATCAAAGCACGTCTCCCTTAGTGCGCGTGGAGCCAGAGGAGCTGCTTCGCAAGTACTCAAACTCAAGTGTAGACAAAAGTGGCATGCTAGAGCTTGTGCTGAGCTTCCCAGAAAAACTCGCCGACGCATTGAGAGAGTACGAGAAACTGGCTCCTGCCCTCGACGGGAAACTCCCGAAGAAACCACGGGGCGTGGTCATAGCCGGTATGGGCGGATCGTTTATAGGGGGGCTCTTCGCTCAGGATGCTCTCTACGATACCTGCGACGTACCGATACTGCCGCTGCGCGAATCCGAGCTTCCCGCTTTCGTGAACAGGGAGTACTTAGTAGTCGCGGTCAGCTACTCGGGCAACACCGAGGAGACAATAAGGGTGTTTCTCGAGGCATTCAGGAGGAAAACGCCCTTAGCGGTTATTGCCTCGGGGGGTCTCCTTGAAAAGGCCGCTCTTCAGGTTGGTACCCCGTTCATAAAGCTCCCAGCTGGCCTACCACCGCGCGCAGCCTTCCCGTTTATGTGCGCAGCTCTGGCAGTGCTTCTTGACTCTATCAAGGATTCCTTCGAGCTGGTAAGCGAGCTCGAGAAAGCAGCAGAACACCTTAGAGGGGCTTCCAGCCTAGCGCTGGGTGAGGGCGAGGCTCTCTCGAAGTGGATGCTAGAGCAGTACCGCTCGGGAAAGCTACTCGTAGTATACAGCTACCGACCCTATCTGAGTGCCGGGTATAGACTTAAGACTCAGATTAACGAGAATGCGAAGCTACATGCCTTCTTCTCTGAGATCCCCGAGTCAAACCACAATGAGATTATGGGATGGGAGGGACAAACAGGGCTGTCTGCCCTGCTCCTGAGATCCTACAGAGAGCAGCCCTACATGCGCTACCGCCTGGAGTTCTTGAGAGAGCTGCTCTTGAATAAGGGTGTCGCAGTGCGCGAGATAACGCCTCGGGGAGAGACGCGCGTAGAGGAGCTGCTTTACTACATCTACACCTTCGACGTAGCATCGGTGCTGCTATCCCTGATGCGGGGTGTTGACCCGACCCCTGTCGAGACCATATCCAAGCTGAAGAAGTACCTCGACGAAAGGATAAACATTGGAGAAGAGCTGCAGCGAGCACTGAGCGGTTTTTAAGCCAGAACCATAGGCTATGATAAGGGGCTGTGAAGAGCCTTGCGAGGTCAGAGAGATGAAGACTCGAACCCTCCTGAGCCCCCTTATAGCTCCTGAAGCGGAAGTTGTTAATTAGCCTTCTAAAAGGGTGTTGTCGTCGGTGAGAAATGATACTATACGAGTTTGAGGTGAAAAGCATACTGGAGAAACTCGGGGTTCCTGTCGAGCCATCATGCGTGGTTTCCTCCAAAAATGATAGCTCGCTGCTCCCCTGCTTGAAGACTATTGGTCCCCCGTTTATGGTCAAGGCGCAGGTCAGGGGATGGGGCAGGGGTAAGCGCGGGCTCATCATCCCAGCTGAAACAGAGGACGACGCTGTACAGGCAGTAAAGGAGCTTTTCTCCTCCAGCTACGAAGGCCAACAGGTACGGTACGTGATGGTTTCCAGGAAGGTGCAGGTGCTGAAAGAGTACTACCTTGCGCTGATGCTGGACGCAGACGCTCAGAGTATCCTGCTCCTCGCCTCACGGGAGGGGGGTATCGACGTAGAAGAACTCGCGCAGCAGCCGGGAGGGCTGCTCCTACAGCCAGTAGACCCTTTAGTGGGCTTGAGGGGTTATATGGTGCGGAGAGTGGCAAACTACCTTGGTTTAGAAACCTCGGAGGTAAGCAGGATTCTGAATGCGATGTACACGGCCTTCTGGAAGTACAATATGATCCTATTGGAGCTAAACCCTCTCGCGCTCACAGAGGGGGGGCTGATAGCCATAGACAGAAAAGCCGTAATTGACGATGATGCTCTCCAGTTTAATAGTGATCTCGCAGAGTTCACGGTAAGGTTCCAGGAAGAGCTGAGCGAGGTTCAAAGAGTCTCGCTCAGGGAGGGATTCGCCGTAGTGGAGGTTGGAGGGGGAGAATTAGCAGTCGTAGGTAACGGCGCTGGCTTAACAATGGCTACAATGGACTACGTTGAGCAGGCGGGGGGTAGACCTGGGCTTTTCCTCGACCTAGGGGGCGGCGCTAGCGCGGAAAGGGTGGAAAAAGCCCTCCTGCTCGTAATGTCACTGGGGAAGTACAACAAGGTTCTTCTGAATATTCTCGGAGGGATAACCCGGTGCGATGAGGTTGCACGTGGAATCTTGCGCGCATTAGATAAAAGTGGTGGCGGGCACGTGAAGATAGTGGTTAGACTCTCCGGCTTCATGGAGAAAGAGGCGCGCAACCTCCTCGAGAGCAGAGGGATAAGGGTCTTTCGAACATTAGAGGAGGCCGCCAAAGAGGTGGTTTCCTAGTGGCCATACTCGTAGACGAGAACACGAGGGTTCTGGTGCAGGGCATCACCGGGAGGCAGGGCTCCACGCACACGCTCGAGATGCTGAAATACGGCACTAAAGTTGTGGCGGGCGTCACCCCGGGAAGGCAGGGAGAGAAGGTGCACGGAGTACCTGTCTACAACGATGTTTTCTCGGCTTTGGAGGAGCACCCCGAGATAAATACATCGATAGTTTTCGTTCCGGCAGCAAACGCGCCGGATGCCGTATATGAGGCAATAGATGCTGGGATAAAGCTCATTGTGATAATTACGGAGCACATACCAGTCCACGAGACCCTCAAGCTAATTGGGTACGGCAAGTCCAAGGGCGTTATCATAGTAGGTCCTAACACTCCAGGGGTGATCTCCCCGGGTAAATGCAAGGTTGGTATAATGCCTGCTGACTACTTTGCCGCTGGACACATAGGAATAGTTTCGAGGAGCGGAACCCTAATGTACGAAGTTGCTTCCAGGCTGATGGCCGAGGGCTTCGGAGTTTCAACCGCGGTGGGCATCGGTGGGGACATGGTCACGGCTCTGAGCTTCGAGGAAGTTTACTCGATGTTCGCGCAGGACAACGAGACATCCGCTGTAGTTCTTGTAGGAGAGATTGGGGGCAGTAAGGAGGAGCGCTTCGCGAAGTACTTCTCGGAGCTAGGAGTGAAAAAGCCTGTAGTAGCGTTCATAGCTGGTCGTAGCGCTCCTCCGGGTAGGAGGATGGGGCATGCTGGTGCAATCGTTATGGGGGGTGTAGGCACATACGCCAGCAAGGTGGAGAGCCTGGAAGCAGCGGGGGTACCTGTCGCGAGAAGCATCTTCGACATCGGTAAATTGCTGTCCCTCGTCTTACGACAAACTCGGGTCAAGACCTCGCCCTAGCTGTGAGCTTCACAAAGCTCCACGGCAGCTCACCATCGAGGTAATTCGTATACCTTTCAGGGTTGAGGTTGGCTTCTCGCAGTGCCGCTCTGAACCCTCCCAGCCCGCCGCCCTTCAGCGCCCACAACTGCAGCAATACACCTAGCTCGGCACCCCCTCTTGAAAGTATGGTTTGAACCCAGGCTAAGCGGGGGTCGTAGGCACGCACGTCGGCTAGACCTCCTAGTTTCCTCTTCAGGAACTCTATCCTGCGCCTAGCCTCCTCGATCCCCACGAAGGGGGCCCTCTCAAGAGGAGTGTGAGGCTTGGGCACGAAGGGGCTTACGGTGATCTTCAGCTGCCTGGACCCCTGGTAGCCGCTATGCTTCGACAGCCTTGCGATATACTCAGCTGTGAAGTCTAGATCCTCGTATCCTTCACCAGGAATGCCCGCCATGAGGTAGAGCTTAAGCCCTGTGAAGCCGAGTCTCCTTGCTTCAGCTGCAACCTCAGCAGCGAGGTCGAGCTTAACGAACTTCCCGAGAATCGGGGCTAGGCGGGGGGACCCAGTTTCAGGCGCTATCACGAGGGTCCTCTGCCCCCCTCTCCTAAGCAGCTCTAGCCTGCTTTTATTCAGCGCATCGGCCCTGAGAGAAGGTACTGCGACTTCAAACCCCTCGTTCACCAGCCTCTCGAGAATCTCGTCCGCTCTATGATGATCGAAGAAGGACAGGCTCACCAGCTTGATGAGCCTGGACTTGTTGGCAACAGCGCCCTTCTCAGCTATCTCGAGCACGTCCCTTTCAGGCCTTTCGCGGACGCCCCGGAAGATCCAGCCCTCCATGCAGAAGCGGCACCCGTGCAGGCAGCCTCTCGAAGTTTCGATCACGGTCCTGCGTTTCCACTTGAAAGAAGAGGCTTTCAAAGGCTGAACCTGCGCTATCGGGTGAAATTCAAGCTTCAAGCTTTCGGCGGCGTTGAACTTCACCTCTTCTCCCGAAAAAACCTGAGGCACGAAAAACCCCAGCGAGGGAGGAAGAGACTCTAAGAGAGATTTCTTCGAGCCCCACTCCTCGAGAACTTTCTCGAGGAGGAGGGGAAGAGTGGATTCTATCTCACCTGCCACTAGCACATCAGCGAAGCGAGAGAGAGGAAGAGGGTTTGCAATTACAGGTGGTCCGCCTACCACTACAAGTGGTCTCTTCCGCTTAGGGCCCTCGGGCTCTATGCCCGCCTCCAGGAGGACCCTGACTACGTTGACATAGTCTAGCTCGTAGTGAACAGAGAAAATCAGCATATCCACGTCCTTTAAAGGAATCCTAGACTCCAGAGTGCGCGTGGGCGCCTCGCCGTGCTTCAGGTAGACCGCCCTCTCGGCCGCGATATTGTCGAATCTGTTTAAGTAATGGTACAGCATCTGGAAGGACAGAGAGTCGACTGCTATGTGATAGAGTGAGGGGTAGGCTATAGCTACTCTCATGCACCCCTTCCCGCAGTGCTTCACTATGACGTTTATCTCCTCTAATATGCCCATCCGAATCGTACGGAGATCGCCGCGCTTATTTACCCCACGTACATCCCAGCATTCGTGAATGGAGGAGGTGCCGGGGTGAGGACTAGCACCGGTCATGCTCTACCAGAGGTCGAGATGCCAGAGGTCGCATTGGAGGAACAGCGCAAGTACGGGTACCAGCTAGCGAAAACCGGTATCGAGGGGCTTGATGAAATAATAGGGGGGCTGCTGCGCGGTAGGACATACCTAGTAACAGGCGAGACAGGTACCGGTAAAACTCTCTTCAGCCTCACTTTCCTGATAAACGGCGCTGAAAGCGGAGAGCCCGGCATTTACGTGCTTGTAGACGAGGAGTATGATGACTTTCTCAACGGAGCTTACGACTTCGGATGGGATCTCGAGAAGTACATCAACACGGGGAGACTCCAGATCCTGACGCTGATGCCTGATTTTGTGGAAAGAATGCGCAACAAACCCGCAGAGACTGTTGTCATGTCGATTGTGGATAACATAGCGAGGTACGCTCGGCAAATCGACGCTAAGAGGCTTGTGATCGACCCTGTGGCGCCGCTTGTTGTCAACGAGGGAGATGTCGCCTGGACACGAGAATATATAAAAAGTTTGATCATCAACCTAGAGAAGAAAATAGGAACCACCAACATAATAGTCTCCGAGATACCCACTGGTAGCACATCGCTGAGCAGGTTTGGGGTCGAGGAGTTCCTGGCGGCTGGTGTCTTCGTTCTGGGGATTGAGAGGGTGGGCAGCGAGTTCGTGAGAACACTTTTCTTGAGGAAGATGAGGTGGAGGCCTGTGCCGCCGGGCCTCTACGAGTTCGAGATAGTAAAGGGTAAGGGCATAGTCGTCAAGAGGAAGCTATCCCAGCGCCGCTTCTGAGAAGATCAGCCCTGGTGTCTCCACTCACTCCTCGTAAATACCTGCCTTCATCATCCCAAGACTACGCATCTCGCTCAAGCTAAAACTTTTTCTAAGGCTTACTAACTCAACAGCCTGAGCAGCGTGACTGTACTGCTGCGCGTGCACAGGCAGCAGGGCTACGCCGTGGCTGCCATGTGCGACAAAGAGCTATTAGGCAGGACACTCAGCGACGGCGTGCGTCAGATATACTTCTCCGAGGATTTCTTCGGCGGAGTAGAGGTCGAGGTGGACGATATCGCTAAAGTCGCAGAGCTGCTGCAGGGGGTTGATAGTATAACAGCGTTTGGGGAAGAATCCGTCAAGTTGCTGTCGAAGCTCTACCCCTCCGTTTCCGAGGCCGTGATCACTGTGTGCAACATCCCTTACGTACAGGTTTTTATGGTGCTTTTTGAGTAGAGTCTGAGAGATGGCACGCGTAGTATGTCCGTTATGCGGCGAGGTAACAGATGTACTGGTTGAAGGGCTCTGCCCAAACTGTTTCCGGGCACTGCACCCCTTAGTAGTGCAGAAGAGAGAGATAAGGCTTGAAAAGTGCAGGGTCTGCGGGGCCTTCCGCCTGAGTGGTTCCAGATGGAGTCGCGACCCGGAGGAGCTCGAGAAAGAGATGCTTAGGAAGCTATCGAGCTTTGCGGAAGTAAAGGGTGAGGTTCGGGAGCTATCCTTAAACCTGGAAAAGGGGATCCTCAGGCTCAAAGTCCTAGGAAAAGCCCATGAGGCTCTTCCGAGTAACTACGTGGAGGTTCATGAGCTCCGCTTAAAGGTTTCAAGGGCTATATGCGAGACCTGCCTTGGTTACGTCTCCAAGAAAAAGACCGCAATCGTGCAGGTTAGAGCAAATGGAAGAGAGCTCACGCCGGATGAAGTGGTGGTGATTAAAAACACGCTTAACAAGCTCTCCTCCCTCAGCGCATCCAGGGGGCCGGACTATGCGCCCGTAGAGGTCAAGGAAGAGCCCTTCGGGATGGATATCTACTTCTCATCAAGCGCTGTGGCGAGCGAGTTCGTCAGAATGCTTTCGGGAAAACTTCACTTCGATATTTTGGAGACAAGTAAGTTGATAGGAGTTACTAGCAGTGGGCGAGAGAAGCGCAGGCTTACAATACGGTTGCTACTCCCCTCCTTCAAGCGTGGAGATATAGTGAGCATTGGAGATAGACTCTTCCTAATAGATAGCATAGCTTCCGGGAAGATCATCGTCAGAGACCTAGAGACTTTCGAGAAAAGCTCTCTCCCGCTCTCAAGGTTAAATCTCAGTAATATTCGAGTGCATGTGAGCAAAGAAAACCTGGAGGAGGGGGTCGTTGTTTCAAACGACGGCACCTCAATCTACGTGATGCCATCCAGCGGAGAGATATTAGAAGTTTCAATAAGACACGAAAAACAGGCAGCACTCTTCACTCCAGGCGGCAGAGTAGGTATACTGAGGAGAAGCGGCAAGATAATACTTGTACCCCGCGTTTAGGCCATTGAAGAAGGTTTACCGCCACTTAGGGGGCGCCGCGCGAAATCCTCCCTGTACTCAAGCACCAGTCTCTCCAGAGCGTGCCTAACAAGCTCCGAGACCGAGGAGTAATTCCCTTCTTTCACGACGAGCAGCATCTCCTCGTACTCTCTCTCAGGTACCCTAAAATTCACCTTTATAAGATCACCCTTTTCGCCCCCAGATTTCTTTCTAGAGCCTCTCCTCATCACGTGGTTAAGTGCCGAGGCCTTCTATAACGGTTTGTGCACACCTGCACGCCATGCTTAAAAAGGGCTACTTAAGGCTGTGAGGGGGTCGCCATGCCCGAGTTCAAGGTAGTGATATCAGACCCAAAGACGGGAAAAGCCGAGCAGGTTGAGGTAAAGGGAGAGCAGGCGCTCAGGCTCATAGGGCTCAAAATAGGCGACGTGATAGATGGGGCGCTGGTGGGCAAGCCCGGCGTTAAGCTCAAGATAACCGGGGGCTCGGGCCGCGCAGGCGAGCCCATGCGCCCAGATATTCCCGGGCCGCGAAAGGGCTACTTCCTCCTCTCAGGTCCCCCGGGCTACCACCCACCAGAGAAGGGGTTACGCAAGAGGAAGTTCGTAAGGGGGAATACCGTCTCCGAGGATATTGTACAGATAAACACAGTCGTCATAGAATCCTCGTGAGCGCAGATAACATAAAAATATGTGCAGCAGCAGAATGGCGTATGAGTAGGAAGGCCGAGGAGAAAGAGGGGGCCGAGGAAATACCGCTGCCAGATGGCCAGACGACCCTCCTCTGCATCATACAACAGCTGCTGGGCTACGACCGGGCAAGGGTCATTTGCAGCGATGGTAAAGTAAGGCTCTGCCGGATCCCCGGCAAGTTGAAGAAAAGAATGTGGATGAAGATCGGAGATATAGTGCTCGTTGCTCCGTGGGACTTCCAGCCCGAGAAGGGAGATATCCTCTACCGCTACACACCTGGAGAGGTTCAGAAACTGGAGAAGAAGGGGCTACTCGAAGATCTGAGAAAGTTCTTTGAGTAGTAGCCCATGCTAAGGGTATGCTCATTCGAGATAGAGCCCCTAGCGGACGAGAGCCTAGGCGTCAGGTCGATGAGCATCTTAGTAGCAACCCCCGATATCGTTCTTCTCCTGGATCCCGGAGTTAGCCTGGCCCCTCGCCGCTTCAACCTACCTCCGCACCCTGAGGAATTCCGAGCTCTAGCTGAGGCGCGCATCCGTATTGTCGATAGAGCTCAGGACGCTGAAGTCCTTGTAGTATCGCACTACCACCGTGATCACTTCACGCCTCCTTATGAGTCCCTTTACGAGTGCTGCAATAGAAATGACTTCGTATCGATGTATAGCGGTCGTAAAGAGTTGCTAGTAAAGGCCCTGGACAACAAAACCCCGTTCAACCAGAAAAAGAGGGCCTGGCAGCTCACGAGAGAGCTTGAGAAGCTAGGCGTTAGGGTGAGACGAGTTGTGGAGGAGAGTATAAGTTTTGGGAGCACAACCCTTAGCTTTCTCCCAGCGTCTCACGGGAGCGCCAAGCTCGGCAACGTGCTCGTAGTGATTTTAAAGTATCGCGACGAGTGCACACTAGTCTACGCGCCCGATGTCCAAGGCCCTGTGGATGAAGCAGCATTCTCGAGGATTCTTGCCACGAGCTTCAATATTGCCATCATAGGGGGACCTCCGCTGTACTTAGAGGAAAAGTCCGAGGAGCTTGCTAGCATAGCCCAAAAAGGCCTAGCAAACCTTGCAACGCTGGTTAAAGCCAATCCCCGCCGCGTGATTGTATCGCATCACTTGCTGCGATCTCCCGACTGGGTGGAGGCCCTAGAGCAACACGGTGTGAGTGAGGGCGACGTGCTTACCTACAGCTCTGTGCGAGGGGGACCTCTCACGCTTCTAGAGGCCAACCGGAAGCTTCTCTTCGAGTCTGACCCCCCGCCCTCCAGCTACGAAAATATCCTTGCAAAGCACAAGGGGAGAAAATGCACGCAACTGCTCCACGAGATACAGGGGTAGCAGGCTACCAGGGGTGCTGCTTCAGACCGGCTATGTACGCAAGAGCGTTCGTAGCGAGGTGTATAGGGGGGGTAAGCAGGACAAGAATCCCTGCCACGAAGGGGTCCAACTCTCTAAAGACTATAAAGTATGCGGCAAAGGCTCCGACCAAGAAGTCCAGCTGATCAAGCAGCGGTACGGGGTCTCCCGGCTTTATGCCCATTCTCCGCTTCGCAAAAGCCCCCGCCAGGTCTCCCAGCAGCGCCCCGAGAGAGAGAACCGTGCCGGAGAGCAAGCTGTGCAGGGAGAGTTGCGTGAGAATGAACGCTGCCATAACCCCCGCAAGAAAGCCTCCGGCAAAGCCCTCTATCGTCTTGTTGTCTCCAAACACCCTGCGTCCGTCAAGGAAAATGCGCCCGAAATCGAGTGGATGCAGTCTACTTCTTTTCTTCAGAAAATTCGTCACAACTACAGGCGCTGCATTAGCTACATAGGCAGGCAGGATCCAGATCAGCGCTTCCACTACCCTCACGAGCACAAAGCCCTTCGCGACGCCGCGCTCTTATCCTTAACGTCTCACGCCTAGAAATCCCTTAAACTTTCGCCTAGGAAATCTAGTATCTCTTGAAGCCCCGTAACAACCCTGCTCTCGGTTACCAGCAGAGGTGTGCGGGAAGTACCATACTCGACATACAGCCATCCTCGTAAACCGTTCACGTTCACAATTCTTATTCTCTCGCGCATGCTCGGTGCGAGCCTCTTCAACAGCTCCGCAGACTCAGGGTCCTCCCCTACGAAGAGGATGGCCTCGTGCTCTACCTCCTTCTTCATACCCCCTGTGACTAATCCTTTGCCGCAGCCAAAGTCGTGTCCTTTCAGCTGCGCATACATGCCCCTCGTATCACGTACCTAATACTACCGTCGGAAAAATCGGCCGGTGATAAGGGCGAAAGTTTGTCTAATGTGAGAGTACACACACGAAGCTATTACGTTCAGGGAAAAGGTGGTGGACCGGCCGGGATTCGAACCCGGGACCACCGCCGCTCTCGGGGGCTCCTTGCGAAGGCGGCATCCTCCCACTAGACGACCGGCCCTCGCTAGTAGAGAATACTGGGGGTTTTTTAACGTGACGTGAGGCTTCCCCCCGGGGTTTTGACTCGAAAGATATTCGGGAGAGAGGCGGCGAGAAATTTTAATTACTCTCATGTCCTTGGATGCGCCATGAAGTTGCATGTCTGTAGCACGTACCTTCAAGGTTCAGGGAGTGATGCGGCTGAGAAATGGCGAGCAGAGGAGATTCACTGTTTATGTACGGGGACTTAGCGAGAAAGAGGCTTTGGAGAAAGTCTACAGCAACCTGGGTAGTAGGCACAAGCTGACGCGGAGGCACATCAAGGTGCTAAGTGTGACGACGGTGAGTGATGAGGAGGTAGACGATGAGTACATAAGGGCATTAGCGCAGACAGATAGGCTCATCGTGCGGTAGGAGCAGGTGCTTTCCACATGAGTACTCCTCAGAGTCAAAGAGAAAGAGCCGCAGAAGAATACGCCATTCTCAGCCAACTGGCGGAGGAGATACAGAGGGAGATAAACTTAGCTCAAAGCTTGATAGCGGAAATAGACTCTACGGTGGTAACGCTGAAGAACATAGGCTCGCTCGAGGAGGCCAAAGAGGTATTCGTGCCGCTCTCGGCCGGAGTTTACGTGAAAGCATTGGTTAACAGGCAGGAGAAATTTCTCGTGAATATAGGCTCAAACATCCTAGTCGAGAAGACTTTGGAAGAAACCCTAAGTATGCTTAACCAGCGTAGGGAAGAGTTAGTCCAGCTGGTTAATAAGCGCGTAGAGGAGCTTAACGCTGTAATTTCCCGTGTACAGCAGCTAAGACAAGTACTGGTGCAAAGGTAGAAATGGCTTCAAGAGGTCTTTCAAAGGTTTTCTCCGCTCTCCTGGAGAAGCTGAAGTACTCGGAGTTCTCCGAGAACGATTTGGGAAAAATCGAGGAGGAATTCTTGCTGCTGCTTGTCGAAAATGATGTTGCTCTCGAGGTTGCCGAGGGTATTCTTCATCAGTTAACTTTGAGGCTTTCTCGATTAAGAATTCCAAGACTCTCAGATAAAGAGAAAATAGCTTACGAAGAGCTACGTAGGCTCTTAACTGAGATATTCGAGAAATCCCCCCAGCTCAGCATTGAGAAAGATCTCGAAAGGCAGGCAGACCAACGCGGAGAGCCTCTATCAGTGGTTTTTCTTGGACCCAATGGTCACGGTAAAACCACGACAGTAGCCAAGTTAGCTTATAGGTTTTCAAGCAAAGGCTATAGAGTTGTTATTGCTGCCGCCGACACCTTCCGAGCAGGAGCCATAGAGCAGCTGAAGGAACTGGCTGAGAGGGCTGGTGCTGATCTCGTGTCGATGGGCTATGGCGCCGACCCTGCTGCCGTAGCCTACGAAGCTTATATGTACTCGGTGAAGCGAAGAGCCGACATACTACTTGTGGATACCGCTGGGCGTATGCATACCAGGAAGAACTTGATGGAGGAGATGAGGAAGATCGTCAGAGTTCTTAACCCGCGTTACAGGATCTTTGTGGGAGATGCTCTTGTGGGAAACGATGCAGTAGACCAGGCCCGGATGTTCTTCGAAGAAGTGGGGTTTGATGGCTCTATTCTCACTAAGTTCGACGCCGATACTAAAGGAGGAATAGTCCTCTCCATAGTCTACATTACTTCGCGGCCCATACTATACGTGGGTACAGGGCAGCGGCTACATGATCTCACGGAGTTCAACTACAGGAAATACCTGGAGGAAATTCTACCGAGCCCGCACTAGGCGTGGAAAAGCTCTTATCGGTTAGGATAAGTCCAGCCGTTGATGAAGCGAGATCTGTTGACCTTGAAGGAATTCTCGAGAGAGGATATATTGCGCATTATCGAGGACTCCCTAGTGCTCAAGAAGCTCAGGAGGCTGGGGATAAGGAAGCTAAATCTTCTCAATGGAGTGTCTGTGGCACTGATCTTCGAGAAGCCCTCAACCAGGACCAGGGCCTCCTTCACTGTAGCGACTTTAGAGCTAGGGGCTTGGCCTGTTTCTTATAGCTCGCAAGAGCTTCAGCTGTCAAGGGGCGAGCCCGTGAGAGACACAGCCAGGGTTCTATCCAGGTACCACGACGCTATAGCAGCTCGCGTGTACAGGCACGCAGACTTGGAGGGGCTTGCACGGTTCTCGTCTGTTCCTGTCATAAACCTACTCAGCGACCTCCACCACCCACTGCAGGCGCTAGCCGACTACATGACGATACTCGAGAAGAAAGGGCGGTTGAGCGGACTTACAGTAGCTTTTATCGGTGACGGAACAGACAACGTCTTTAACTCCTTGGCGATAGCTGGGGTAAAGCTTGGGGTTAGAGTTAGGGTTGCATCCCCCCGTGCCTTTGCACCCAACCCTTGGGTTCTCGGCGAGGATGTTTACAAGAGGATAGAAATCTACGAGGACCCTGAGGACGCCGTGAGAGATGCGGATGTTATCTACACCGATGTCTTTGTAAGTATGGGTCAAGAGGCTCAAAGGGAGGAGAGGCTCAGGGTTTTTCTGCCTAAGTACCAGGTTAACGAGAATCTGCTGAAGGCTGTTGGGAGGGAGGATTTCATAGTAATGCACTGTCTACCCGCCCATCGCGGCGAAGAGATAACAGAAGAGGTACTAGAGGGGCCGCACAGCGTGGTGTTTGACCAGGCTGAAAACCGTATGCACACAGCAAAAGCCGTGCTACTTCACCTGCTGAAACCCGGCTGGGTTGCAGAACATAGCTAAGCTAAAAAATCACATGGTGCGTACCCCCAAGAAGGTTGAAAGGAGATGTCGAGTATAGCGGAGCTGCTGAAGGACATAGTGAGGGTAATAAAGCTCGCGTCTAAGCCTACAGCCGAAGAGTACAAGCTGTTCCTAAAGGTAGTGCTCGCTGGGATGAGTATACTGGGGGTTCTAGGCTTCTTCTTCCAGCTGGTAGGCTCTATGCTCGAATTCATGCGGCACCAAACAATTCCCATGCAGTACACCATCCTCGTGGGGCTCGTACTACTGCTGGTAATTCTGGCCTTCGGGCTCTATCTGCGGTCTCGCGCTGAGATATAGCAGTACATGGATGCACGAGAAACTGAGAAAGGTGAGAAAAATATAGGAGACAGCAGAGACAGCTTCGGGTGAGAAGGTATGGCGACAGAGGCTACAAAGGTCAAGTTCTACGCCCTGAAGGTTACAGCTGGTCAGGAGTATAACGTCATCGTACTGCTCAGCAACAGGGCGAAAACTGGAAGCTATAAGGTCGACTCCCTAATAGTTATTCCCGGCCTCAAGGGGATGGTGTTCGTTGAGAGCAATGCCGCCTACGAGGTAAAAAGACTGGCCACGGGGATCAAGCATGTACGTGGCTTCGTCAGGGGGGCTGTCGACATAAAGGAGATGGAGTCGCTACTCAAGCCGAGGCCTCTCTCCGAGCAGTTAAACGTGGGAGACATCGTCGAGATAATCAGGGGGCCCTTTGCTGGCATGCGCGGGAGAGTCATCAGCGTGGAAAGAACAAAGAACGAGATAAAAGTGGAGCTCGCCGAGGCAGCTTACGTCCTCCCAGTCACTATCAGCGCAGACGATGTGAAGCTGGTGCAAAGAGCTGAGACAAAATGAGGGAAAAACCACCACAAGCAGACCTGAGAGGTTTTCTCAAAGCATGCGCCCAAGAGAACAAACTCAAAGTATCTAAGCACTCTCTTATGCTGGAGTTTGAGGTTGCCGCAGCTATAAAAGCAGCAGAACCTTACCCATTGATTGTAAGAACCGAGAAAGGCCCTATCCTCTCGAACATACTCGCTGACCGGCGGAGACTATACAGTGCGATTAACTCCTCCTCGGATGCTGAAGCATACCGCAGACTCTCAGAGGCTATGAGCAATCCTGTAAAGCTTAGACCCGCCGAGGTTAATGGGTATTTAAGCCTCGGGGACGACCTGGGAAAACTGCCTATACCCAAGTTTTTCGAGAAGGATGGGGGTTACTACATAACAGCGGGTATATTCCTGGCCAAGGACCCTGATACTCCTGCTTTAAACGCTAGCATACATAGAGCAATGGTTTTAGACGAAAAGCACCTGGCAGTCAGGCTTGTACCGCGCCACCTCCACTACATGTTCTCTAAGGCTGAGAAGAGCAATAGGTCCCTACCCGCAGCAATCGTCATAGGTGCGCCGCCAGCTGTCTATGTGGCCGCTGCCTCCAGCCCCCCCTACGGCATTTACGAGGTTGAGGTGGCGAACGCACTCATCGGGGGGGTGCTCTCCGGGACTTCGGACCTCATAGAGGGTATCCCAATACCTCTACCGTGCGAGTACATAATTCTCGGCGAGTTCCTGCCAGGAAGAAGAGCACGGGAGGGGCCCTTCGTCGATATATTGGGCACCTACGATGAAGTGCGCGAGGAGCCTGTGTTCCTCGCGCATGAAATACTCGCCAGAAACTCCCCCCTCTTCTACGCCATCCTGCCCTCAGGGCTTGAGCACAAGCTACTGATGGGGTTTCCGAGAGAGGCGGCGATATGGGACTCCGTGAGCAGGGTTGTCCCGAGAGTACGGAGTGTCCGGTTAACGCCGGGAGGTGGTTCGTGGCTCGTAGCTGTCGTCAGCATTGTGAAGACAAACGAAGGTGACCCCAAGAATGTGATCCTAGCAGCGTTCGCAGCACACCCCTCTCTGAAGATAGTCGTAGTCGTCGACGAGGATATAGACCCGGACGACGACGGCGAAGTTGAGTGGGCCATCGCCACTCGTATGCAGCCCTCAGAGGACCTCGTGGTAATAACTGGCGCTCGGGGAAGCAGCCTGGATCCCTCAGCCGACCCCCTAACGCTACTAACCTCTAAGCTGGGCATAGATGCGACAAAACCCCTTAGCAAGAGACCCGAGTTGTTCGAGAGAGCCAGAATACCCGTGCAGCTGGAGCCGAGCTCCCTAGAAGACACTGACCTCCTCGATTGTGAACTCCAACCTTGACCTGAGAAACTCGAGGATCCTGTACCCGAGGTTATCAGCGCCTATTCTTCCCACCCCCCTTCCTCGTAGAACCTTTAGCAGAGTTCGTTCCCCTTCCTGGCAGCATACGACGAAGGTCTCACCCCAGAACCTTCTACCCGAGGATTTTATTTTGACGTGTACAACCCTGCAGCTGTCACCCAGAGGTGTGAACCTGAGCTCGAGCCGCACAGGGTAGAAGTAGCCGGCCGTCTTTAGGAGAAATTCCTCCCCAGCGCTCCACGTACCGTTGAGCAGCTCCATCAGCTCCTCGCAGGTAACCCCTTTTATTGCAAACAAGGCTTCTTTCACGGAGGGCTCATGTCCTCCTACGCCACGCTGAGAAAAAGATTTCTCAAGCTTTTAAGGATGTCGTGTCCTCGAAGGAATGATACATTGGTAGTAGTTACTCTGAACAACCCTCAATCATACCTCTTGTTGAGGTTGACTATCGATGTGGAGAGCCTCTTTGAAGCTGAGGTAATAAATCTGCATATAGGTTCTCCAAGGGTACCCGAAATAGAGGAGCTTTCGAGATCCTGCTCCAGTAGGCTCCACGCAGCACAGCGGCCGAGCACCCTCACAGAGCTCAAACTTATTGTCTACGAAACTCATGAGAGTATGCCGGGGGCACTCTACGTACTTCCCTTCACAGCGGAGGAAATTTACTGCTACGTTCTCGGAGAAGTCATGCTTGGTGACATATCTGGACTTATCCTTGAGAAGAGTGCGCGCGTAGCTTACCCCCTAGCCACAACCTCTATAACCGAGATCGAGAAATTAACAATGGTCTCGAAGCAAGAAGCCGGTCTGCTCAGCCCTTCGTGCAGGAAGCTGCTCGAAGAGCTAAGGTCGCGCGTTGAGCCCCAAGCTTTAAGCTGGTTGTATATAAGGACGTTCACTAAGCATTGCGCCGCTCGAGAACCTCCGTGTAGCCTCCCCTCGAGAGAGGTGAAAAAGGTATAATTAGCCGTGCGGTGCAGCGGAGCAGAGGTGGGGGTAGTTGCCGTTGGTGGCCTACTGCTCGTTCTGCAAGAGACCGATCAAGCCGGGGGAGGGCATAGCGTACGTGAGAAACGATGGCAGCATAGAGAGGTACTGCTCTTCAAAGTGTTTCAAAAGCGCTGTGATCATGCATAGAGATCCTAGAAGCTTCAAGTGGGCGAAGGGCGTCAAGCAGAGCGCGTAGCTACAGGGGAAGCTTTGGCCAGAAACAAGCACTGAGGGCGGAGCGGCGATGTCCGAGCAAACCTATGTCAGAGCACCTATAGTCGTTGTTCTTGGGCACGTTGATGCGGGTAAGACCACCCTGCTAGACAAGATCAGGGGTACAGCGGTAGCTAAGAGAGAGCCGGGCACAATGACCCAGCATATAGGTGCCTCTTTTCTACCTTGGAGCGCTCTGGAAAGAGTGTGCGGCCCCTTATTATCCCAGGTCAAAGTCGAGATAAAAATCCCAGGCTTCCTAGTTATCGACACCCCAGGGCACGAGGCATTCAGCAACCTGAGAAAAAGAGGTGGAAGCATCGCCGATATCGCAATTCTTGTTGTAGATGTTTTGAGGGGATTGGAGCAGCAGACCTATGAGTCCATCGAGATCCTAAGGCAGAGGAAGGTCCCCTTCGTTGTCGCTGTGAACAAAATTGACAAAATACCAGGGTGGAGGCCCGTGAAGGAGGCACCTCTGAGCATAAGCCTAAAAAACCAGGAGGAGCCGGTCGTCTACAAGCTGGAGGAGCTCCTCGCGTACATAATATCTCAATTCAGAGCTTTGGGATTCCAGGCCGACCGCTATGATAGAATCCGCGACTTCACGCGAACTGTCGCCTTGGTGCCGATCAGCGCCCTCACCGGCGAGGGTATTCCCGACCTGCTCATGGTTATGGCAGGGTTCTCGCAGAGATTCCTTCTGAAGCGCTTAATAGCCTCGGTAGCTCCGGCAAAGGGAGTAATCCTAGAAATAAAGGAGGAAGTGGGTTTAGGGACGACGGCCGCTGTAATAGTATACGATGGAGTTCTCCGCAAGGGGGATGTAATCGTTCTAGGAGGTCTGGAGAAGCCCATAGTAACCAGAGTAAAGCTCCTTCTCATGCCAAAGCCTCTGGATGAGATGAGATCCCCAGAGGACCGCTTCTTTGAAGTAGAGCAGGTGCAGGCTGCCGCTGGAGTGAAGCTTGTAGCAGACGGTCTTGAGGAGAGCATCGCAGGAGCACCTCTGTACGTCGTCCCCGAGGGGCATGCCGTGGAAGAGTACATCAAACTGGTACAGGAGGAGGTTTCATCCGTAAGGTTCCGCTACGACACGGTGGGCGTTATAGTCAAAGCTGACACCTTGGGGACTTTGGAGGCACTAGTCGGGTACCTGGCTAAGCTAGGTATACCTGTGAGAGCCGCTGATGTGGGTCCTGTGGCAAAAAGGGATGTTTTTGAGGCAAGTATCGTGAAGGAGAAGGACCCCTCACGCGCCGCCATTCTGGCTTTCAACGTAAAAGTATACCCTGATGCCAGGGAGGAGGCTAAGAAACTCGATATACCCATATTCACTGAAAGGATAATCTACAGGTTAGTTGAAGAATACCAGGACTGGTTTAACCAGGTCAAGGAAATGGAGAGGGAAAAACTTCTCAGCCAGATATCTCAACCCGTCGTTATTCAGATTCTACCGGGGTACGTATTCAGGAGGAGAGACCCAATAATAGTAGGAGTGAGAGTTGTTGCAGGTCGGCTGCGAAGCGGAATAAAACTCATCACGAGAGACGGGCGCGAGATCGGAGAGGTTATGCAGATACGTATGCATGATAAAGTTCTTGAGCAAGCAGAAGAGGGCTCGGAGGTGGCGATATCCATCAGGAGTAAGGCAATTGTGGGGAGACAGGTGGAAGAAGGTGATTACTTATACTCAGATATCCCGTTGAATGAGATAAATTTACTTCTCGAGAAGTACTCTAATCTTCTGACAAGCAATGAGGTCACATTTCTTAAAAAGCTATTAAAGTTCAAGCTGGGAATGAGCCGGGAGATAGAGTTCCCGTAGTAGCACTTCTCTCATTCCGGAAGTATCAGAGTTCCCAGATCCTCTCCCTCCACAGCTCTACGAATATTTTCGGCAGGATCTCCTTTAAAGATCCTCACGGCCAGCCTACCTCTTTGGATCACGCTCAGAGCAAGTTGATCCAGCAGTCTATAACCTCCAGCCCGCTGATAACCCCCGAATATACTGAGGAGCTCCGACGCAGTAGCTCTTCTGAGCAGCTTAGCATCGTGGAAAAGCTTAGGATCCTTGTCGTACACACCCTCTGTGTCCGTAGCTATGAAAAGCTCTCCTGAAAGGGCTTCTGCAGCTAGCGCGGCAGTAGTGGTTGTGGACTGGCCGGGCTGAAGACCGCCCATGAAAATTACGGGTAGTTCTGATGCCACTAACATCTGTAGTTCGTCTAGGGATGCTGGAACTACGGGGTATGCTCCATAGGTGGCTGAAAAGAGGAGTGCCGCATTTACCCGGGAGACCAAAATCCCTATCTGGTCAAGAGCTCCCTCGTTAATGCCTAGCTCCCTCCCGCAACTTATGTACTTTCGAGCAACTCTCCCTCCTCCCACAACCACTACCAGCTTGCGAGACCTAGAAAGCTCCTTCAGCACAGGGATAAGCGTTCGCACGTACTCCGTCCTAAGCTCCCCCTTTTCGTCGAAGAGCAAGCTGCCTCCGACCTTGAGTACGACGACTTTAGTCACAGCGGTACCGGAGCACTGTTTTTTTAAATGCGTGACTCCACCTCAACCCCAGGCTCGTAGTAGAGGTGAGAGACTACGTGAAAGAGGAACTAGAACGGCTAAAGCTTGAAAAGCTCGTCGAGGAGTTGAAACAGAAGAGAGGAAGAGGTACCGAACTTGTCTCATTGTATATACCCGCGGGTAGACCGATAGCAGACGTTCTCAACACGTTAAACCAGGAGTACGCAACCGCTACCAACATAAAGGACAGGACCACACGGCACCATGTTCTTGACGCGCTGGCAGCTATAATCAACCGGCTTAAGCTGTTCCGCGAAACTCCTCCTAACGGCCTCATAATTTTCGCTGGCTATGTAGCAGGTGATGTGCCAGGGAGGGAGAAAATGGAGATACACCTTCTAGAACCTCCGCAGAAGCTGGGAGTTTGGCTTTACCGCTGTGATTCTAGGTTCCACACGGAGATTCTAGAAGACATGATAAAAACTCGTGGAGCGTATGGTTTGATTGTAATTGAGCGCGGCGAAGCTGCCATAGGTATTCTGCGGGGTAAGTCTATAGAGGTTGTCGACGAGCTTACCTCAGGAATCCCGGGCAAGCATAGGGCTGGAGGGCAGTCTGCCAGAAGATTCGAGAGAATAATAGAGCAGATGGTGCACGAGTTCTATAAAAGAGTGGGTGAGCACGCCAACCGGATCTTCCTACCTATAAAGGACGAACTACTGGGGATCGTTATAGGCGGCCCCGGCCCCTCTAAGGAGGAATTCGCAGAGGGAGACTACCTGCATTATGAGCTGAAGGCCAAGATTATAGCGGTTATAGACACAGGTTATGGGGGTGAAGCAGGAATTTATGAGCTCATTGAGAGAGCGAAGGACATTCTCAAGGACACTCAACTGGTGAGGGAAAGGGAGGCTGTAAACCAGTTCCTCTACCACCTTGCACGCGATACTGGGCTAGCGGTTTACGGTGAGGAGGAAGTTAGGGCTGCTCTAAGCACAGGCGCTGTTGATAAGCTCTTGCTCTCTGAGGGTGTCTCAAAGTTACGGGTTAAGGCTTCTTGCCCTCAGTGCGGCTTCACCACGGAAGCCACGATAGATCCTCATGCAGATAGCCAGCATGAATTAAAATGCCCTAAATGCGGTGTACAGCTCCAGGTGGTTGAGGAGAAGCTTCTAGTGGAGGAGCTTGCAGAACTTGCAGAAAGGCACGGTACAGAAGTCGTACTAGTGTCGACTCAGACGAGTGAGGGTAAGGAGCTTCTCAGGACGTTCGGCGGTGTAGGAGCAATACTTCGGTACAAGGTACAGCGGTGAGATCGCAAATCCCACGGAAAAAGAGACTGGAAAAGCTGCTAAATAGCATCCCCGCACATCCCTCGCCTAAGGTAGAGCTAGAGCAGTACTCCACCCCCTCTACTCTCGTAGCCACTATACTCTGGATAGCGGAGTTCCACTACCATGATATATCGGGAAGAAGGGTTGTAGACCTCGGCTGTGGTACTGGAAGGCTGGGTTTAGGCGCTGCACTACTGGGCGCGGAGTATGTAGTCATGCTGGACATCGATGAGGAGTCCTTAAGAGTGGCTAAAATTTACTCGCAGGAGTTGAACCTCGACCGCGAGGTGGACTTTGTCGTATGTACAGTTGAAGAACTCCCCATAAGAGAGGGGAAGGTGTTTCATACAGCCCTCCAGAACCCTCCCTTTGGCGTCCATAGGAGAGGCATCGATATAGTTTTCGTGAAAGCTGCGCACAGAGTCGCTGAGGTTATCTACACGATACATAAAACCTCAACAGAAGAGTATGTGAAGAGAATCATCGAGGAGCTTGGTCGAAAAACCTCGGTACTTTTCAGGGAGAAGTTCTGCATCCCATACATGTTCAATTTTCACAGAAAGCGAAAGCACTGCTTTCTTGTTAGTGTGCTGCGGGTATCTTAGCCGGCTTCCCGGCAGCCTACGGCAAGCAATTTAAAGTTCAAGCTACTACGCAGCAGGGTACAGGTAGTGGCAAAAAGTCAAAGACAAGAAGAGAAGCTGGCAACCCCTGGGGAGCAACTGGGGTTTGAGGAGGAATTCGCAGCGGGAATGAACACGTACGTAGACCACAGTACAGGAGAGCTCCGAGCAAAGGTTATTGGAGTCATCGTCAGGGATTGGAGAAGCAGAACTCTAACTGTTAAACCCGTGAAAATACCTAAATACTCAGTAAAACCCGGTGATATTGTACATGCTGTCGTCACAGGTTTTAAAGATTCCCTAATAATAATGCAAATATTCTATATCGAGAATAAGAAAACTCAGCTACTTACACCTATCACTGGTATACTGCCTGCAGCCAACATAAGTAGCTGGAGAGCATCTCCTTACAAAGATGTGTTCGGCTATGGCGATATTGTGAGAGTAGTCATAGTGGAAGAAGCTGGTCCTCCATACCTGCTATCGACGAAGGGTAGAGAATTTGGTGTACTGCTAGCGAGGTGCCCTAGATGCCTTACACCCATGGTGAGGCGTGGAGGAGTATTGCTGTGCCCGCATTGTAGGGCAAAAGCTAAGCGCAAAATAAGCTCTAGGTACGCTAAGATGAGGTGAGGCAAACTGAGGGGAGTGACACTAACGCTCTCTTTTACCTCATCAGAGGAGGCTGTTAGGTTTCTTGAAGCCCTCACAAAGGTGCTTAGAGGTAAAGTAATCCTAGGTGAAGTTAAAGTAGACAAGGTCAAGATATTCATTCCATACTCTGAGGACTACCAGGAGACTGTGAGAAAGGTTAAACTTCTCTACATGGAGGTGCGCGGCAGCTCGAGAGTAGGGTTAAGACGTTATGACCCAGTAACAATACTATCCGTAGCTAACCTAGAGATAGCCATCCCCTTACAGGCTCTCGTAGATGCACTAAGGCTCTCCGGGCGTAAAGCGAGTATGGAGGGCGCAACCATAGTGACGGATGCAAGCTTCAACGAAATAGTGCGTCTGGCGGAGAAGCTGTCTCTGCACTACAGCGAGGCTGTTAGGACCGGGCTGCCCGCTCCTCTACGTAGATTTGTCGCGGCTGCAGCTGCATGCTCAAACTTGAGCGTCCAGAAGATACTAGACATACTGGAACAGAAGGGGCTTATCAAACGTGGTGACGGCATCCTACCGGCTTCGACCCTGGAAGCTATATATCGCGAGTTGGAGAAGATGGTTTCCACCGGTTCAGGTCAGTGAGCCTCAGGTACAACTTCTCAAGAGGGTCCACGTGAGGCTCTGCCACGATGAGTTCAATGTGAGTGTGAGAAGGTCTTATTGATACTGTTTGAGAATACTCCAGACTCAGCTCCCTCTGACCATCAACCACTACATAAGCGGGGTGTCTTTCTACTTTAATCGAGACCGAGGAGTCGTAGATTACGAGGGGTTTTAAAAGGCTAGAAAGCCCTCCTGCGAAGACTATTTCCAGCATGGGTTTATCCAGGTTCAGCAGTATCGGACCTCCATAGGAGAGGGCATGTGCCGTACTTCCGGCAGGTGTAGATACTATTACTCCATCACTCCTGGCTTTGAACATTTCCATATCATTCACATATAAACTGTACTCAATCAGTTTCCCACGTAAACCCCAGATGCTTACCTCATTCAGAAAAAGACCTCTGTGCTCACCTAGTGAGAACTCGCCCAGCAAGACTTTTCTCACTGAGTACAGACCCTTTACTACGTTATCTAACACCTTTACATAGTCCTCGGCTTTATGAGGCAGCAGGTAGCCTAGGCTATCCACGGTGAACCCAACTATCGGTGGTAATTTGGCTCCACTTCTTTGAACAGCCTGTAGAAGAGTACCATCCCCTCCTACAATTACCGCTAAATCGGTTTGCCACGCCTCATGCTCGGATAGCTGAGGCAGGGACACACTATGGTGGAGTATGGGGTCCACATAGACCTCTATATTTTTTCTCTGCAAGTACTCGGCGATTTTTCTTCCCCAATTTCCAGCTGTTGAATCTCTACCTCGAACCTTTACCCAGACTTTGGTATGCACACGTACGCACACCCCAGGGGCGGAAGAATGTGCTTAATATTATTTATAGTTAGCAACTCAATGCGTACATCGTAGACCTTACAAGCGCTAGCGCGTACTCCGGGAAATTCTTCTGAGGTACTCACTGAGGGGCTCCCTTATGACAATACCCCTGCCTGAAACTATATCGAAAATGTACTTGCTTGGTCTAACAGGCGCCCATCTAGCCTTCCTTAGGTACATGATTCTCTCCACATTGCCGTATATCTCCTCTATACCTAACACGATTATGCCTGATGCCAGGAACTCCTCTACACCAAACCTGCTAAGCTTCGAGCTTCCTGTGGGTATTTCGCTTGTCATTATTGTTGTAAGCTCTCCAGTTTTCTCGATCGCAAAGACCATCTCGCGTAAAAACTCTCTTGCATACAGGACATCCTCTTCTTTACCTCCATATACCAGAGGGGCTATTGGATCTATCACTAACCTCTTGGCATTGATTTTTCTAGCCGCTGCGAGTATCTGCTCAATGATGTATCTGGGCTCGATGTGTTTCCTCTCATCCCTCAAGTAGATCTTGCTAAAGTGAGTCCGCATATCCAGAAACATTAGTCTACGCGATGATATGAGGTCGCCCAGGTCCCAGCCGAAAAGTCTCAGCCCCCTTAGCAGCTGGTTGGTGGGTTCGTCTATTGCTATGTATAAACCCGGCTCGCCGATGAGCGCGCCGTGAATCAGGAACTGTATGGAAAATATTGTTTTGCCGCAGCCAGCCTCACCTGCTACAAGGTATGTCTTACCTCTTAGGAATCCGCCGCCCAGAATCTCGTCGAGCCCCGGAATACCTGTTGGAGCAAAAAGGTCCGTGCTTTGCAGGGCGAGTCCCTGCTTGTACTGCAGTGTGGGATAGGGAGAGGGGGGGGTCTCCGGCACGACCGTCTCTCCGTAAGGGTAGTTTATCGAGGAGGTGCTCTCTTGCTGGAGAGGCAGTGCTTGCTGTACCGGCTGCGGTAGTTGCTCTACCGCACTTTCTGGTTTCTGTTCGGGTGGTGACAGGGTTCTGCACGGAGGTGATAAGGGGTCTTCGACGCGCGTCTTCAGCTTGAGACAGTACGACCTGGGAGAGATAAAGAGGGGGCATTCGAGGCACGACCTGCGCGACATCATACAGCACTCATCTTTTCTGGAATTTAGAAAACAGTCATATAAAAACGGTGCGTGCAAAATCCGCTGAGTAATCTACCCGTACTCGAGATCTGAAGCTGCTGCGGGGTGCTGCTGTGATACGACTTTCATCGAAGCACATATTGCTCCCAGCGCCCTTAGCACCGAGTTGAGAGAGGCCCTTAAAGATGAGATATCTCGGCTGCGAATAATTATTCTCAGTGCGAGCGATGGCTCGCGAATAACCTCTATTCCAGATCTGTGCCTAGGCGTAGGTTCGGACTCAGGCTTAAAAGCTGCGTACAAAGCGTCGAGGATCGCGGGCTCTACTCCGCTGATTTCGATCTCGACCTGGAGCATCAGGCTTCGCAGAGTATCTGGGGTAGTAAATAGCCTGCTGCAGGACTCTCCTGGTTCTTTTCAGAAACTAGACATTAAGGGTTTCAAGTAGGTGTAATAAACCTCCTTACGAGAATTTTGAGACCTAGATCCGCGGAACCCTCTAGGAACTTTAGAACGTAGGCAAAGTTCTCCTTGCCTACAAGCTCCACGAGAAGAAGCCTGCGGCCCTCAAAGCCGGGACTACTAGGATCAAACCCGCCTACGTAGGGGTAATTCAGCGCGACAGCGAGCTCCTCTGCAAAGTCAGAGTAGCCTTCGGTCGATACGATGAAGAGGGGAGCCCTCGGCCTCTTTATCGACCGAAGCTTCTCAGGGAAAACTACCCCTCTTAGCCAGATTACAAGCAGCAGCGATGGTTCTTCCCGAGAAATGTCGTAAAAAAGAAGCTTGCCGGGATTGCCGTGTAACCCTCTACCTACAAGCACGAGCCTGCGAGCGCTTAACCCTTTCGAGAGCAGTACGAGCTCTTGAAAACTCGAGCCACCCCTGTTAATTCTTCTCGCAGACCATAGCGCAAAACTCAGCTCTCTAGCCAACCTACGTACAGGTGGTGTTGGATGACGAGACGTTGAGACCACTAATTCGACACTCATATTTGTCCAGAACCCTACTTCACACCTAAAGCTTTACATCTCTCCTCGTAGTACCAACAGGGTCGTAGAGCACCTTGCTGCGTGGGGTGCGTCCAATAATCCCCATAAAAAATTAAACCCCCTTTTTGAAGTCTCCGTGGGAGAGGGCCCGTAGCGCAGTCAGGAAGCGCGGCGACCCTTGAGAGGGCCGTAAGCCTTCTAGGCCCGCTGCGAGGCGAGCCGCAGGTCCCGGGTTCAAGTCCCGGCGGGCCCGCCATGCACTGCATCCAGGTAAGCATAAAACGTTTCATACACGTTTGTTTTCTCCATGTTGAAGGTGAAGCCATGGCAGAGGATGTGAAGAAGTGCATGGTGAGTCTTGCGGAGTATATTTCGAAGATCGCCGAGGAAATAGACTCCGAGAGTGTGAACCGCTTTCTGAAAATATTAACGGCAGCGCTTGCAAATAAGAGGAAAATACTGGTAGTGGGAGCAGGTAGGAGCGGACTTGTTGCAAAAGCATTTGCTATGCGTTTAATGCATCTAGGCTTCAATGTCTATGTAGTTGGTGAAACGATCACACCTTCAATAAGTGAGGGTGATGTCTTGATAGCTGTCTCCGGCTCGGGAAGCACGCAAGTTGTCATCTCAGTAGCTTCTGCTGCAAAAAGCGTTAAGGCAACTGTTATCGCAATAACATCTTTTGAGGACTCCCCTCTCGCGAAAATAAGCGACCATGTAGTGAAGATCCCAGGACGCACGAAGGTTGCGGTGGAAACTGACTACTTCGCTAGGCAGGTTCTGGGGCTTTACGAGCCCATAGCTCCCTTGGGTACACTTTTTGAAGATGCTGCGTTACTCTTCTTTGATGGCGTGATAGTTGCCCTGATGAATATACTGGGCCTAGAGGAAAAGGATCTTAAGGAAAAACATGCAAACGTGGAGTTCGTATAGTGTAGGGAGAACAATAAAGCATTTTTCACGCATGCTCATTTCCCCTATGCATACTGTCCATTGATATATTCTTAAAACAGTTTAAGGCTTTAAGAATAACTTAATAAATGAGTCAGTATATTTAAATTAAGATATTACTAAAAACCAAAACGTTTATCATGTCTATTATGCATTTGAAACGCTACGGAGGTTATTCAACCAGTCTTTACAGAAAAAGAGTATTCCTAAAAAAGATGGAAAGCACCTTCAGGTAAAATATATAAGGCTTCAGGAAACGGCAAACAGCCTCGGCTTCGAGGACTTAATGAACACTAAACATCCAGCCTACGCGGGACACGCGCCGCGTTAAGGTTTATATCCACACTACCTCTTCCCCTTTTCTCCGGGGGCCGTAGTCCAGCCTGGTAGGATAGTGGCGGTTTCCCTAAAGCCTGGCTTGGGCCCAGGTGGAGGGTGCTCGGGCTGTGGGCGCCCGCCGAATCCCGGGTTCAAATCCCGGCGGCCCCACCATACCACTCGTTAAAGCGGTCTTGTGTCTGACAAGGTAGTACGAATTAATGGTGCGGGGGCCGGGATTCGAACCCGGGAAGGCCAACGCCAGCGGATCTTGAGTTCGGCGCTAGACCACGTGTCCGCCCCCTTTAACCTGGCTCGGGCACCCCCGCCCTCTTTTAATACACAGCAAGAGCTTTTAAAGTTCGCGCGGGAGAAACTGCGCGTGGTAAAAGCCTAAAACTGCGATTTCAGCTTTATAAGTGAGCTAGACAGTGGCGCCTCAGAGACTCCTAGCGCTACTAAATCCTTACAAGAAACTGAGGCGAGGCCAGGCTCTTCTAGCCGAGAAAGTCTGCGAGGCTTTTCTTGAGTCGAAAGTGCTGGCTGCTCAGTGGCCGCCGGGTGTAGGGAAAACTCTCGCTGTGCTGCTGGGTGCGCTTGAGGCGGGAGCGCCTAAGGTGATTTACCTGGCTAGGACTCGCTCGCAATTTCAGGCGCCGCTGAGAGAGTCGCTTGCACTGCTTAGCAGTGGAGTCTCTATGCCCACGGTTGCTCTCGTGAACAAGATGGACCTCTGCCTTCTGAGGAAAGACCCCTCCATAGGCTACTCGGAGTTTCTGAAGCTCTGTAAGGCGAAAAGGGCTGCTGGTTTGTGCCCCTTTAATAGATCAGCTACACTCTCAGACGGCTTCTCGATTTTAGACGAGACAAGCCTCAGGGAATTGGGGCTGCGGAAACGAGCGTGCCCCTTCCAAATTGCCTGGAGCCTGCTTAGTCGTGCAAGGCTCATAGTCGCATCATATCCTTACCTCTTTGACACCGAGCTGCTGAAGTACTTTATAGATCACAGCGGGGTAGACCTCGGAGAAGTACTGCTAGTTGTCGATGAGGCACATAACCTTCCAAAACAGATCAGCGAGGTTTCGAGAAGAGTTCTTGGAGAACAATCTCTTATTCAGGCGCGCCGCGAGCTCGCAAAGATAGGATTCAGGGGGATTTCAGACATTACAGGTGCTGCAAGAGTTATAGATGGCCTTCTAGCTCTGCTGAGAAGGTACTCACGGGTGCAGGCTGAGGCCAGGATCGAGGGTTCAGAGCTAGAGGGGGTGGGGGTTTTCTCCCGCGAGTTCATAGCACTAGCAACTTTATATGAGAGGGAGACGGGGACTTCTTCGAGCCTTTGGAGAGTGGCTGAATTTCTCTCCTCTGTCGAAAAGATGGGGCCCGAGCATCTTCTCTATGTAACTTCTAGGGAGGGAGAGAGGCAGTTCCACCTAGTACTGGTTAATCCAGCTAGGGTAGCTAGGAGGGTTTTTGAGAGAGTCCGCTCATCCGTACTTATGTCTGCGACCCTCCCACCACGCGAATACCTTGTTGCCACTCTGGGCTTGGATAAGGAGCGTCTGGAGACAGTTGTATACCCGTACTTGTGGGGTAGTAGAGTGCAGGTAATAGTCGCTAAGGGGATTTCCTCAAGGTATTCCAGCAGGGATGAAAATACCTTCAAGCTGTACGGCTATCTCATCGACAAGATGTATGCTCGAGCTGTCGCCGAGAGGGGGCGTGCTAGAGCTTTAGTGGTTTTTCCGTCGTACTCGTTCCTTGTCAACGTCCACCCGTACATCAGGTCTCAGCCTAAAATAAGGGAGAGGCCCGATACGCGCCTGGAGGAACTCCTTGAAAAAGTGGAGGGGCTGCATAGCTTTCTCCTCTTGGTGGTGGCATGGGGGAAGTTTAGCGAAGGCATAGAGCTCAGATCACTAGGCAAGAGCTCGGTGGACATAGTAATTGTGGCGGGGCTTCCAATGCCTGAACCCTCCTTAGAGAACATCGCGTTCATGGAGAGGTTGCGCGAGCATCTCAGCGATGAAGAAAGAGCCTGGGAACACACATTCCTTTACCCAGCGCTCTTCCGGGTGATGCAGGCTATAGGCCGAGGACTCCGCACGGAGGAAGATACTGTACAAGCATACATTCTCGATGAAAGGATACTGGAAAGAGGTCGAGATTACCTGGAGAGCGCAGGGCTTTCGCTCGCAGTTGTAGAGGTTGCAGACCTCCTCGCGTAAACTCCTCTCAAGGCCTCCGGCGCGATCGAGAAAGCTTTATATAGAAGTGATAATGTGCCTAGGACGGTGAAGCTATGGCCGCAATAGGGCAGATAGGCGGAGTACCCGTACTGATACTTAAGGAGGGCTCCACCAGGCAGACTGGGCGTGAGGCGATAAGCTTGAACATAATGGTCGCCAGAGCTATTGCTGAGACTATCAAGACGACCTTAGGCCCCAAGGGCATGGACAAAATGCTTATTGACACTCTCGGAGATATAACGATCTCTAACGACGGTGCAACGATTCTCGACGAGATGGACGTTCAGCACCCAATAGCCAAGCTGATGGTGGAAGTCTCTAAGGCGCAGGACAAAGAGGTGGGCGATGGGACTACAACCGCTGTTGTCCTCACTGGAGAGCTCCTCAAAGAGGCTGAGAAGCTTCTGGACAAGAACATTCACCCGACAATTATAGCGAGCGGCTACAAGAAGGCTCTGGAGAAGGCTCAGGAGGTCATAAGGGCTAAAGCCATTAAGGTGAGCCTAGACGACGAGGAGACGCTGAAGAAAGTTGCTATGACTGCTATGCGCAGCAAGGCGGTTGCTGCGCTAAGAGATTACTTCGCAGACATAGCTGTTAAGGCTGTGAAGCAAGTTGCCGAGTTTGTCGATGGCGAGATAAGAGTGGATGTCGACAACATCCAGATTATTAAGAAGAAAGGTGGCTCCTTCCTAGACACTCAGCTGGTCTATGGTATTGTCGTAGACAAGGAGGTTGTGCACCCTGCGATGCCTAAGCGTGTGGAGAATGCTGGGATTGCTCTGCTCGACGCCCCCCTCGAGATAGAGAAGACAGAGATAGACGCCGAGATCAGGATCTCCTCTCCCGAGCAGATGCACCAGTTCCTAGAGGAGGAAGAGAGGATCCTGAGGGAAATGGTGGAGAAGATTAAGGAGGCTGGTGCGAGTGTGGTGTTTTGCCAGAAGGGGATTGATGATGTGGCTCAGTACTACTTGGCGAAGGCTGGGATTCTGGCTGTGAGGCGTGTGAAGAAGAGTGATATGGAGAAGTTGGCGAGAGCTACTGGTGCTAGGATTCTGACGAGGGTTGAGGATATTACTCCTGAGGCACTTGGTACTGCGAAGCTCGTGGAGGAGAGGAAGGTTGCCGACGAGAAAATGGTCTTCGTCGAGGGATGCCCCAACCCCAAGAGCGTCACCATACTCATCAGAGGCGGAGCTGACCACATAGTGGATGAGGCGGAGCGCGCGATACATGATGCGCTCAGCGTTGTGAGGAACGTCATCAGAGAGCCCGCTGTGGTGGCGGGCGGTGGAGCGGTCGAGATTGAGATAGCCATGAGACTGAGAGACTTCGCCAGGACGCTGCCGAGCAAGGAGCAGCTGGCTGTACTGAGGTATGCTGACGCCCTCGAGGGTCTAGTCTCAATACTTGCTCAGAACTCCGGCGCCGAGCCCATCGACGTGCTGACAGAGCTCAAGAGACTGCACGCTAAGGGCGAGAAGTGGACGGGAATCAACGCTTACACCGGTAAAGTCGAGGACATGTGGAAAGCTAACGTGCTCGAGCCAGCACTCGTTAAGAAGCAAGTGCTCAAGTCCGCCACTGAAGCGGCAATAATGATACTGAGAATCGACGACATAATCGCTGCGCAGCCACCTAAATCGAAAGAGAAAGGCAAGGAGAAAGAGGAGGAGAAGAGCTCCTCGGAGTTCGATTAGTAATATGATAAAATAATGATGTTATTTTTTTATTTAAAAATCAGGCAGTGTTGTTTCTCCTTCCTGAAGCTTGAATGTACGAACTAGGAAAACTCTTCTACTCCTCAGGTAAAAATTTTTATATGCGCGCCTGTGGAGGAAGCGCGTTCTATGTCGTTGGATGGAGGAAAAGGTGAAGGAGGATTTGAAGTAAAGATAGGCCCGCCATGGCTAACCCGCTTTGAGAAGGCTAGAATAATAGGTATCAGGGCTCTTCAGATCGCCCTAGGAGCTCCTGTGCTCGTTAAAGTCGAAGGCAACATGAGTCCCGTTGAGATAGCCGAGAAAGAGCTCAGGGAGGGGGTTCTCCCGGTAGTTATTGTCCGCTGGACACCTGGGGGGAGGCACCAAGAAATACCGCTAAAGTACCTCAAACTACACCCCTAATCTTCCTCGCGCTTCACAGAGACTCGCCCTGCCTGGACTTCTATCTCGAAAAAATCTCCTATGCTAGGTTTGGCTGGGAGCTTCTCCCATTCATCCTCTGTCAATACGAGCGAGAGCCTGGGCAGCCGTACAGCCCCCTGTCCCAAGCCGGGTAGCATCCTGAGCATCTGGCTTAGAATAGGCACTAGTTCGCGTCCGAGCTCGCTGTTCTCGTGCATAATAACAGGCCCTGGGACTTCACGCTCTTCGCTCATGTCTATTCTCACTAGCTTCTCTCCCGTGGGCGAGTCTATTAGAGAGATGTTCGTCACCCTGGCTTTTAGAGTCACTGGAGCCACGTTAGTGGTTGCACAAAGCCGTAGTACATAACTGTCGCGGTCTGCAGGATCACCTCATGTGAGAGGGTCAAAGTATTTTACTCCTCATTCTTGGAGAAGCTCTGAGGGGGCATGGGGATCAGGGTAATACCTCTGCTGCACAATGTCTCAAGTCCCCAGAGAGTGATAGAGGTAGCTAGGGCTGCTTACGGCCTGGGGTACGAAATTTTCGTAGTGTCAAAACCAACTGGTGCCGCAGCACAGTCCGGGGTCCCCGAGGCCCAGAGAATAGCGCTTAGAGAGGGAAAAACACTCGTAGTACTGCCCAGTGTCGAATCAGCCGCAGAGCTTCTCGGTGCTGGAACCATCGTATTCGTTGTACCGAGAAAGTTTGCCGACAAGCCTCTCGAAGAGATTATCAGAGGAGTAGCTGGAAAAGATGTAGAACAGAGGATTTTACTGGTATTCGGCGGTGGAGAGCCCGGGCTCTCAGCGCGCGAAATGGAAGCCGGAGAACGCGCCTACATCAGCGGAATTGAGAATGACGTAGGACCAACAGCACTCGCTGTAATTGCACTCTACGTGGTCAGAAACCTACTTCCCCGGCAGTCTTAGGCGTGTTGCAATTTTCTTGTTTTGCCAGCTGTACTTTCTTAGCCTCTTGGAGCGCCCAAACCCGCAGTGAGCGCAATACCCCTTTCTCACGTTATAGCTGTGCCTGCCGCACCTCCTACAGCGTATATGCGTTTTTCCGCGCCCGCGTTTACCGAAGGATGTTGTTCCCTTGACCATGATCTCCCACCACTACTCGGGGGCCGGGCTTATCAGGACAATATTATCTCCCCTCACGACAATTGTGCCCAGCTGCCTAGTCCTACTCCCTCTAGTCTCCTCGGCGTTCTCTAGAACTAAGTTTAGATGATAGTCATACCCTTTTAAGGTTCCTCTCAACTCTCGTCCACCTTTCAGCTTGACTAGGACACTTTTGCCTATGGAGCTGGAGAGCAGGTCAACGGCGTTGAACATCTGCTCCTCGGACTTCCCCGAAGCACCTGAAAGCAGGTCTTCCACGCCTAGCACCTCGGTGTAGCCCATAGCCACAGCTGCATTAAAAACTTATTCGCGCCTGTGCCGAGAAGCGCGGGGTGCTACGCCGACTCCTCCAGGTATCTTCGAACAACTCTTGCTATAGCTCTGGCGAGGGGTACGGGAACCGCCTCTCCCACTTCATCGAACTGAACATCCCTACCTCCTAGGAATACGTGAGCGTCGGGGAAGCCCATAAGCCTCGCGTGCTCGCGCACCGTTAAGAGCCTGTCCTGGAAGGGGTGTACGAAGCGAGAGGAACCCATAACCGTCGGGGCGAGCCTGTAAGGGTGCAGTCTGATCACGTTCGTCAGCACCCTGCCCTCGTACCCCCTGTACCTCACCAGCCCCTCCCCCCATCTTAGCTTCGCAATTCTCTTCAGCTTCCTCGGGCTCAGCGGCACTGGCTCATGATTCGGGATGTTGTAGATCAGGTCAGGCTCTGGAAGATCCCCAATAGCGTCGATGACGCGGAGCTTCCTGGGGACTTTCTTAGGGGACAGGGGGATGTTGGATATAAACACGCGTACTCTTCGCGAGGGATTCCCGTAGTCCTCCGCCCTGAGGATGTTGAAATAAATCTTATCATAGCCCACATTGGAGAACTCTTCCCTGAGAATTGCGTCGAGACCATCGTCCATTATCCCAGGGACATTCTCCATCACGAACACTCGCGGCTGGAGGTCGCCGACTATCCTGACGAAGTGTAGCACCAGCGACCCCACAGGGTCATCGTACAGCCTCTCAATAGGGTCTTTGCGTCTTCTAGGATTAGCTCTCGAAAAAGGCTCACAGGGCGGTCCTCCTATGACCACGTCGGGTCGGCGTCCTCCTAACGCCTTGAGTATGTCGAAGGAGTGCACGTTCTTAATGTCTTCCTCTATAACTACCGCCTCTGGGAAGTTCACCCTGTATGTCTCGGCAACAGGGGGCATGTTCTCCACAGCTACTGCCGGCTTGAAACCTTCCTCTTTGAAACCCCTGGAAAAGCCTCCCGCACCAGCGAACAAGTCTACGAAGGTGTACACAGAGCAATATTATGCACAACCACATAAAAAGCATTGGAGTCGAGTTACGGGAGAGCTGCAAGGAAGGGTGGGCCGGCCGTACCCCCCCTTTTGTTCTCGGCGGGATCTGTCTGAGGGTCTACCCGCACCTCGCCGCGGCCGTTCATCGGTGCTGCTTGACCCTACGCCCGCGGGAATTCTTCTTTCGCGCTAACCGGGCACGTCGTCGCCTTCTCTCGAAGGGTCATACCCATGCGTGCCCGGGGCTTTTCACCCTCGGCTCTTAACCGAGCGGCTTACGCCGCCGCGGGGCCGCTGAGTCGTGGGGAGGGTTCCACAGCTTACCCCGTCGCCGGGGTAAGCCGTCACCCGCCCGCCGGCCCACCCAGTATGAATGCTGGTGCAGGGGTAATAAATGCTGCTCGAGTCTTTTGATCAACATAATATAAAGTGGTGGGCCCGCCGGGACTCGAACCCGGGACCACCGCCGCTCCTAGGGAGGCGTAGCCCTTGTGAGGGCGGCATCCTGCCACTAGACGACGGGCCCTGCAGGGTGGCAAAGTGTGTATGGGGTATTTCTCTCTTTCGCACTCTCATCACAGCTCAGGCGGCAGGTCACTTATCAGGTCTTCAGGCAAGTGAAGTGTTCTAGAGGGGCTTATTCCGCTTTTCGCCGCGGTAGAGGAAAAGTAAATAATGCAGTTGCGTCTGTTGGAGTGTGAGCCCCGGTAGCTCAGCGGGTAGAGCGTCGGCCTCGTAAGGCTACTGAGAGAGCCGAAGGTCCCGGGTTCGAATCCCGGCCGGGGCTCCAGCTCTTCTGAGCAAGGTAGCTGCCACGAAAGCACTCATATACCTCTGGGCAGTAGGAGGGTTGTGGAAGGCGAAAGATTCCCGAGTTATGAAGAGCTATTGGAGAGAGCGTTCAAGCTCTTACCAGAGAGAAGAGTAGGTAGCGGGGAAAGGTTCGTGATGCCTAAGTTCGAGGTGAACATAGCAGGGAAGAAAACTTTCATAGCCAACTTTGGGCAGGTAAGTGACATCCTAGGGAGAAGCCCGGAGCTCCTGCTGAGGTATCTTCTCAAAGAGGTAGCACTTCCCGGCACCACGGACGGTCATGTGGCAGTGATTCAGGGCGAGGTCAAGGGGCAGCTTCTCAACAAGCTGCTGGAGAGATTCGTCAGAGAGTACGTGATATGTCCAGTGTGCGGAAGCCCTGACACTAGGTTGGAGAAAGAGCGCAGAGGCGTCTTCTTGCTGAAGTGCTTAGCCTGCGGCGCTGTGACCCCTATGAAAGCCTTCTAGGCATTAGCGCACGCGCCATCCCGTTACCCCGCCTTATACCGCGGGGCTATGGTCTTTTCTTTTTCGGCTCGACGACCCTGCTGGGCGTGGGCGTGTAGCTATAGACCTTGACGCGCCCCGGTAGCTCGGCTGCGAGGCCCAGTGCGCTCAAGCCCCTCAGCAGGATGTTCAGCGCTGCGTTGACATCGCTGTGCGCCACGTGGCCGTGCGGGCACCACACCAGGCCGCGCGGCCTCCTTGCCACCTCGCAGCCGTGGCGGGCGCATGTCATCGATGTCCCGTCCTCCGCTACTGCGAAGGCCGCTATTCCGTGGTTCTCCAGCGTTGTCGCCAGGCGCGTTATTAGCTTCTTGTAGGACCAGAGGTTCGTGTTCCCCTTGCCCACGTGGTCGTGCGCGATGCCCCTTGGGTAGCCGAGGAACACGACACCCACGCCGCGGCGCGCTAGCTCTCGCGCCATGTGCGCCGCCATGTTGGCGAAAATTTGCTCCATCCTTCTTTTCCTCATGTCGAAGAGCCACCTCCTCTTCTCCCGCAGAACCTCCTGGTCCACCTCCTCAAGGTTGAGAGCTCTTTCCACCTCGCTGACCCTCCTCTCGAAGTAGAAGTACTCGCTCTTTAACACGCCGCCGCGGTATAGCAGCGCTGTCCCATCCTCCGCTGCCACTGCCGCCAGGATCTCCCTGCCCGGGTCGATGCCGGCCTTCGGCCCGGGCGTGGAGCTCGTCTGCAGCAGCACCTCCACGCTGACTCTAGCATACCACCGCCTCTTCACCTCGTCGTACGTGAGGATCAAGCGCCCCTGCTTCGCGTTTGGCCTCGTTAGCCACCTCGGCTTGCCGGCAAAGCGCAGCTCGATGTTCCAGTAGCCGAGGTGCAGCACCCTCCTCTCCAGGTCAACCCTGTAGTTGTCGAAGCGGACGATGACGATCGGTAGGCGCTGCCCCTCCCTCTTCCTGTAGCCTGGAGGCCTCGGCTCCTGCCACGGCTCCAGCCTACCCTCCCTCCTCGCCTTCAACAGCTCGGCGAAACTCCTCCACGCCTCGCCTACCACCCTGCACACCTCGTGAAAGTTCCTGCTACCCAGTAGCCTGTAGACCTCGACGTACTCCGTCCTCCGCCTCTCCCACGCGCTTTGCCAGCTCTTATCGATACCCCTCCCCTCGAAGAACAGTCGTCTCCTCCTGTAGTTCTCCATGTTGATCAAGCGAGCAGTAGCATCGCCTACACGCCGCAGGAGCTCCTCCTGCTCAGGCGTCGGTAGCAACTTCACCGTGTCACAGCGCCACACCCACACCGCCTCCGCCCAGGCCCCACTCCCCCCACTACCGCGGAGGTCACCACGCCCCACCAGGAGCTGAGCCCAGGCGTTCAGCGGGACCAAACCCTCCCTAGCGCCTCCATTCTCTCCACTCCCTCCCTGCCCGCCTCCCCCTGCGCGAACCTGGTGATCGCGTGCGCGAGCCCGCGGTGTTCCGCGTACGCTGAAGCCTGGTGCGAGCTGGCGAGGCTGAACGCGAGGAGGGTGGAGCTCGGGCTCGAGCCGGGGCAGCCGCCGGCGCCACCCGGCGGGCCCTGCACAGACCCCGGTGGGTGCCGCTACTACCCCCTCCGCGGCGACTGCGGCATCGGAGGCCACTGAGAGGAGGAGCGCCGGCCCGGCGAGGAGGAGGGAGAGGGGGAGCAGGGCGGCTACGGCGACCACGGCGGCGGCTGTGAGAGCCACGGCGACGACTGGTGGGTGTGGGAGTGGTCGAGCTGGGATCTGGCGGGCTGGGACCCGGGCTCCTAGCGCGCTAGGGGTAAGCGCTCCGAGTTTATGGTCAGGGCTGGACCTGGAGCTTCGAGTGGTGCTAAGTGGGCTCCTGTGCTACAGCTCCTCCTGCCAGCATGGTCACTGCGATAGCGGAGCGGTAAGGTCTAGAAGAACTATTTTCTCGACGCCTTTACCGGACACCATGTTTAAGGCTTCTCCTAAGCTCTCCCTGTTAACCTTAGAGCCCAGTGTTTCCACGATTTCTCTGAATTCGGGAAGTCGCGCTATTTCCTTGCTACTTTCTGATTCGCATACTCCCTGCTTGGAGCCTTCTTGTGGAGTCTCTTGGAGAGATTCACGATTTTCCATTTCGCCTCGTCATCAATATCATTCCAGGATAGGCCAGCGGTATAAGCGGCTAGCAGGGGTCTAGCAAATTGATGCCTAATGAACGCTCTTCCAGTGTTTACAACAGTGTATGCAAGGTAGTTGAGCACTGCAACGTAGTAGTATGCTGCATCTTCATCTCTGCACTCGATACATGAGGTATGCGAATCGATAATTAAGTTATCCACAGGCTTACATATAGACAATGTGAACGCTCTATCGCACCTGTATACAACGTAGTACTTATTCGTACTCAATGACTTTATCATTGCAGGTTGTCATAGCTCATCAATTAACTTTCTCAGTTTGTTACGGGTCTCCACAGAGATATTGCGCTCATTCAGCATAAGGGCTTCTTCAAGAAACTTCTTAAGCGATTTTTCTCCCCGCTCGGATAGAATAATATCGAGATACTTATTGCGCGCGCAGGCATTAAGAAGAAGGGAACAGGTGGCTCCACTTAGCCGAGTTCCTCAAGTAGAAGCACAGTTTGTCAACGAGCTTATCTAGGTTGATTTTCTTCTCTGCGGAAACTGCTAGGTACTCGGGGTTCTCAAAGACCTTCTCGAACGCCCTGAGATGCTCCTCTCTGGCTATGTCCAGTTTATTCGCTATTAGGAGAACCGGAGAGCCCCTCACGAGGTCCACTACCTGTGTGAATACCTTTCTCTGGAAGTCCAGTGAGAAGCCGCACGTCTCTGTGGGATCCGCTACAAACATGACAGCATCGCCAAGATGGCGCAGAGCGAGTATGGCCTGCCTCTCGATCCTGCTCTTCTCCTCGAGCGGCGTGTCAAGAAGCCCGGGGGTGTCCACTAGCTGCACGTTAATGCCTTCAAGATCAAGCATGCCTAGTATTATGGACCTGGTAGTAAAAGGGTAGGGTTTTACTTCTGGTTTTGCTCGTGTGAGTGCTCGTAGTAGAGAGGATTTCCCAACGTTCGGAGCCCCTGCTATGATTACTGAGGGAACCTCTGTGTTCACCTCGGGAAACTCTCTCATACGTAGAGCAGCTTCCCTCAGAAGCCTCAGACAGTCATCGAGAGAGCCCAGCAGCGAGCCCAGCCTGCCGAAGAAGCTCCTCCTGGCTCTCACAGCCTCCTTCGCCGCAGTAGCTGCGTTTATGCCGTGAATACTCTCGAGGGTTATCCTCCTTACTATTCTTTCCACGGACCGCATCCTGGAGAGGCACACCCTGTACGCGTCCACGTCGAATGCAATGGAGCACAGCTCGCGGTAGAAGGGGTGCAGCCTATCAACGTAGGGGCTCGTCTTGTAGATCTCCCTTAGGATGGAGACCACGAGGGATGAAGAACTCTTCACGCACTTCACATACCTCCTCTTGACCCTTTCCAGGCTACTCCTGCCACCAGCCTGGGAAGCCTCCCTACATGCTCTCGCAGCACGCTCAAAGAGCTCATCCGAGCTTGGAGGTACGATTAGCCCGCGGAAGCTCATCTCCTACATACTCGGCACTCAAGCTTTTAATAGTACTTTCCCTCTTCCTGTGTTGGTGCAAGCAAGTGGAAGCTCTACCAGGGACGACTGTGGGAGTGAAAGTAAACGAGGGAGTTGTGCTTGCTGCGGAGAAACGTGTAGCATACGGCTACTACCTTATGAGCAAGTCTGGTAAAAAGGTGTACAGGGTTCTCGACCGCATAGGCATCGCGAGCGCCGGGCTGATCGCTGATATGCAGACGCTCGCACGAATACTCGAGGCGGAGATGCGCCTTTACGAGCTGGACGCTGAGCACACCCCCTCTGTTTGGACCGCGGCGAAGGTGCTCTCGTACATTTTGTACGAGAGGAGGCTCTTCCCGTACTACGCAGAGGTACTTGTAGGCGGTGTTGACGAGACCGGGCCCCACCTCTACTCCCTAGACCCCATTGGCGCCGTTCTGGAGGAGAACTATATAGCCGCTGGTACAGGTGCGCAGCTGGCAATAAGCATGCTGGAGTCAGGATACAGGAGCGACTTGAGCATCGATGATGCTGAGAAGCTCGCCCTGAAGTCTCTGGAAGCAGCTATGAAGAGGGACGCTGTGAGCGGTGACGGAATAGACATGGTTGTAATAACTAGGAGCGGCAGCCTGGAGAAGAGCTTCACCTGGCCTCTGCAGCTCTAGCTCGCACAGCGCATTCTTTTTATCGCGCAAGGCTTCCTTTATCCTCGTAGCCGGCATGGAGGAGCTGGAGTTTTGGCTGCTTGATGCCAGCTACGAGGTAGTAGATGGCGTACCAGAGGTGCAGCTCTGGGGCGTCGACAAGTCAGGCCGTAGGGTGCTCGTGGTCGACAGATCCTTTCGCCCTTACTTTTACGTGCTCCCCTCGGAGGATTTAGAGAGCGTGCTGAGGAGGCTGTCCTCTGCGCTGGCTGCCCATGAGCTGCTGGGTCTCGAGCCTGTTCAGAAGAAGTACTATGGTAGACCTGTCAATGCTATTAAAGTGACTTTGAGGAACCCGAGAAGCGTGCCTGAGGCACGAGAGGCGGCAGCAAAGGTGAGGGGTGTTAGCGAGGTTCTGGAAGCGGACATACGCTTCTATATGAGATACATGGTGGATAACGACGTCAAGCCCTCGGCGTGGCACTACGTCAAGGTTAAGGAACTTCCCAAGCCTGCCAATCTGCACGTCGACGCTGTCTACATGGCTGTGGAGCGGCCTGTGTACGTGGGAGGGGCGCCCCCCTCCTTAAGGCTCTATGCATTTGATATCGAGTGCTATAACCGCTACGGGGAGCCGCTGCCGGAGAGGGACCCCGTGATTATGGTCTCGAGAGCGACGAGAGAGGGGGTGGAGACGTTTACCGCCGACTCCGGGGAAGCTTCTTTGATCAAGGAGTTTCTCGAGGACTTCTGGTCCACCGATCCCGACGTAGTGCTTGGGTATAACTCTAATAGGTTTGACATCCCGTATCTGCTTAAACGTGCCCATGAGAACGTGCTGAGACTGAAGCTCGGCAGGAACTCTGGAGAGCCCGCTCAGAGCGTCTACGGCCACTTTTCAATAGTGGGGCGGGCGAACATAGACCTGTACGACTACGCCAGCGAGCTCGTGGGGGTGAAGCTGAAGACGCTTGACATGGTGGCCGAGTACCTAGGGCTGGTTAAGAGGTCAGAACGAGTACTTCTCGACGCCTCCAGGATTTATGAGTACTGGGACAAATCGGAGCTCAGGGAAACCCTAGTGCAGTACTCAGCGGACGACGCCCGTAGCACCTACCTGATAGGAGAGGCGGTGCTACCCTTCGCTATACAGCTCTCCGAGGTTGTGGGGCTTCCTCTCGACCAGATATTCGCAGCGTCCGTGGGAAACAGGGTGGAGTGGTTTCTGATCCGCCAGGCCTTTAAGCATGGAGAGCTTGTTCCCAACTCCAAGGAGAGGAGGGAGGAGACTTACAAAGGCGCGATCGTCCTCACGCCGAAACCAGGAATTCATAGGAATGTTGCTGTCCTGGACTTCTCCTCGATGTACCCCAATATCATGATAAAGTACAACATTTCCCCAGACACGTACGTCCCGCCAACCGAGGAGGTCCCCGACGACGAAGTGTACATAGTGCCCGAGGTAGGGCACAGATTCCGAAAGCAGCCGCCGGGCTTCTACCGGAAAGTACTCGAGGAACTCCTTCGTGTTAGGCGGGAGATTGTGAAGAGGATGAAAGAATTACCTCCTGGAAGCGAGGAGTACCGCATCCTCGAGGAAAGGCAGAAGGCGGTAAAAGTGGTTACAAACGCTGTTTACGGGTATAGCGGCTGGGCTCCCGCTCGGTGGTATATGCGGGAAGTCGCAGAAGCAACGACAGCGTGTGGTCGCGTGCTGATTAAGGAGACAATAAAGTTTGCACAGCAGATCGGTCTGAACGTTATATACGGTGACACCGACAGCATCTTTGTATACCACGACCCAGATAAGGTGCAGAAGCTGATTGAGTATGTAGAGCGAAACCTGGGCTTTGAGATTAAAGTCGATAAGATCTATACAAAGGTATTTTTCACGGAGGCTAAGAAGAGGTACTGCGGCCTTCTAGAGGATGGGCGTGTCGACATAGTAGGGCTAGAGGCAGTCAGGGGGGATTGGGCTGAAATCTCTAAGGATATACAGGAGAGAGTTGTTGAGATAGTGCTGAGAGATGAGGATCCCCGGAAAGCAGCGGAGTACGTGAAGAGCACAATAGCTGACTTGTACTCCGGAAAGATACCGCTCGAGAAGCTGGTAATCTGGAAAACTCTCGCCAAAGAGCTTGACGAGTACGAAGTGGACGCTCCTCACGTGCAGGCTGCAAAAATTCTCGCAAAGATGGGCTACAGGATTTACAAGGGGATGAAGATAGGCTATATCGTCACCAAGGAAGGAGGTGGGAGGGTGTCTGAGAGAGCTAAGCCGTATATCCTGGTCAGATCACCCCAGGAGGTGGATGTCGAGTATTATGTAAAGCACCAGATAGTGCCTGCCGCTCTGAGAGTTCTAGAGTACTTCGGGATAAGGGAGGAACACCTCACTAGCGCGCGTAGGCAGGCAACACTGCTTGACTTCTTTGGAGCTGCATAGTGTGTCAATAGTGCTGTAGTGCTAGAGCGTGTCCAGCAAGATTATGTAAAGGTTGTTCGTCAGCTCATAAAGCGTGTCGGAGCTGTTCTCGAGCATCTCCGAGATACTTAGAAGAAGAAGCGCTGTATTACTTGAGATATTGGCACTGAGTATTTCGAACATAGCTGCCCTGTAGGTCTCGTCGATGGCGTTCTCAAGCCTAGAGATCTCCTTCAAGTCCTCTAATGCCTCCTGAGGAGACATCTGAAGCTTGTGAAGAATGCCGTCCAGCTTCAGCGTCATAACATCTACTCCCTCGCACATGCTCACCAGAAGCTTTTGGACGCTCTGCGGCACGATCCATGACTTCTCTATGAGGAAGCCAAGCCTGTATGACATGCCGCTCAGCTTGTCGAGGAAGTCCATGACCTTCAGACCTATGCGCACCCACTCCTCTCGGTGAACGAGGCTCCTCCCAACTTTCGAGAGGTAGCTTAGATACTCTGCATGATGCTCTCCGGCAGCCATCTTGAGCTCTCTCACGTAGTTTAACCGCTCAAGCCCTACCTCCCTGTTTCCGGAGTCGTTAAGACTCTGGAGAACCCTCCTCAGCTCCGTCAGTATCTCGTGTGCCCGCTGAAGCTCCTTCCTGAGTAGGGCCACCAGCCTCGCATCGGCAACCGAAACGCCCACACCTCACACCCTTTTCGCTCTCACTGTAGCGATCGTGTTGTCAGCTATGCCTAGCGTTTTAAGCTGATCGCTGTTACACCACACCTCGTTAACCGGTACGTCCTCCTTCGGCACGACATAGAAGTAAAAATGTCTCTTGCCAGCTATGACCACTTCTATCTCGCTCAAGATGCTTAGCTCCGCCATCATGCGCGGATTCATCCACGCTTTACCTTCTGCAACCTTTTCCTTCCTCCTTATTCTTAACCTCCTCTCCAGCCTCTGACTAGTTGACATCGAGAGGCTTCTGCCCCTTATAGAGATAAGTGTTGCGCTCCTTTCTCGCGCACCCCCCTGCGGTGTCTCTCGCCCGCCTAACTTTCACAACTCTCACGCGGCAGCTGGGCTCCACCACCAGCGCCGCACCACGGCGAAGCCTCCTCAACACAGCCTCGTCAGCGCTACAGCCAACTCTCTCGAGATCCTGCTGGGTAGGCATGTGCATGAGAATTACAGAGCAGTTTCGCACTACACGAGAGCTTATATCATCCACCCTTTGAGAAACCGCCACCAGAAGCTCGCCGAACTTCCTAAGCTCGAGAAAAAGTCGCTCGCCTATGGATGGCGCCTCCCAGTACGCACGCGGCCAAAGCACGCTCCACGCCTCCTCGATTACGGTTACATGTCTTACCCTGTCGCTCTCACCCCGAGCAGAGAAGTAGTCATAGAGGTGCCTTAGCAGCACTAGAGCCAGTAGCGAGCGGTACTTTGGGGGAACGGCGCTCAGGTCTACACAGGTGTAATCCTCGAATAGGAAGCCGGGATCCTCGTTTCCGTTGAGAACCGCGCCTAGCACACCCTCATTAAGTATGGAGAGCCTTCTCAGCACAGCCTGTTTCACTTCGAACTCGCGCCAATCCCTAGTAGGCTCTTCTTCTACAGCCTCTACTAACCGCCGCAGCATGTAGGGAGGCTCCAACTTCCTTGCCGCCTTTACGAGAATGTACCACTGAGGCTCAGTAAGCTGAAACACCGTGCTCAGCAAGTCCACGAGGAACTCCAGGTCTGGCTGGGAGCTGCTTGCAAGCATGTTGAACCTGAGGTTCCTCCCGGGAACGTACACGCGTGGGCATGCATACTCCCCATGGTAGTCGAGGACGAGGGCGGGAATCCTACCGACAAGCCCCTCGAGAATAACCTTAACAGTGTTTGTCTTTCCTGAGCCCGTGGGGCCGACGACGAGCACATGTCCCTCTAGCTTCACACCGCTGAGCAGGTTCAGCTTCACGCTCAGCCCGCGCAATATGCCCCACTGGGTGAGTACTAAAAGGATATTAGGCGCGCGCACACACAGGCACTATGGAGGTAGTTCTAGATGCGTATCTTAAGGTTAAAGTAAGCGAGATTACTCCTGAGAATATTGTCAGCGAGGGTCCTAACTACTACCTTGTCGTGAGCTGGAGGGAGTTGAGGCTTAAAACGCGTAAAGTCTGCACAGCAGGCATTGTCGAGAGCATAAGCAGTGGTAGCCGCTTTGCAGACGTGGTGCTCGGCTACGAGGGCGCATCTGTCCTTGTAAGGGTGTGGTCCGACAGGTCGGTGTACGAGAACATCGCAGAGATCTCAACCGGCGATGCTGTGAAGGTACTGGGCACGCTGAGAGTTTTCAGAGAGCAAGTCTACATATCTCCCTTTGCTCTGCGCAGGGTAAAGCCGGAATACCTCCCGGAGTTCATGAAGAGAGTGGAAAGAGATCGGGAGATCATATTCGCGAGCCTAGCTGAGCGGCTACCTGCGCGGGAAGCTCGTGAAAGTGGAGAAAGCATTTAAGGGGGATGGGCTCTCGGGAGAGGGGTGAAGCTCATTGCTACTACGCGCATACGTATTCCAGAGCCTGACCCAGTAAAGCGCGACTTCCTGGTGAGAGTGGAGGAGAAGTGGCAGAAGATCTGGCGCGATAAAAAGATATTCGAGGCAGACCCCGACCCTAATAGACCGAAGTTCTTCATAACCTTCCCTTACCCCTACATAAACGCCTACCCGCATCTGGGCACAGCCTATACTGTGCTGAGAGTGGACATTCTGGCCCGCTTCAAACGGATGAAGGGTTATAACGTGCTATTCCCTCAGGGGTGGCATGCCACAGGTAGCCCAATAGTAGCTGCCGCGCTGAGAGTCAGAGAGGGTGATCGCAAGCAGATTGAGACCCTCAAGGCAATGGGTATACCTGAGCACGAGATCGAGAAATTTAAGGACCCCGAGTACTGGGTGCACTTCTTTAGAAAGGGGTTTAGGGAGGACTTCGAACGATACGGCCTCTCTATAGACTGGAGAAGAGAGTTTTTAACAACATACCTTAACCCCCCTTACACAAAGTTCGTCCAATGGCAATACCTTAAGCTCAAGGAGAGAGGGCTGGTAACCCAGGGAACTCACCCCGTTGTGTGGTGCCCCAAGGAGAAGAAAGTTGTGGGGGACCATGACCGCCCAGATGAGTACGCCGGCATAGGTCCTGAAGAGGTCATCATCATAAAGTTCAGGGGCGAGGACGGCTTCATCTACCCTTGCCTAACGTACAGACCTGAAACGGTCTACGGGGCAGTAAACGTCTGGGTGCACCCAGATGCCGAGTACAAAGTAGCAGAGGTGGACGGAGAGCTCTGGGTGCTGAACGACTATGCCGCGAGGGAGCTCGAGAGCCAGGGTCACAGGGTAGAGGTCAAGGGAAAGGTGCTGGGAAGGAACCTCATCGGGCGCTTTGTGGTGAACCCCGTCACGGGACATCGCGTCCCAGTGCTACCAGCGTGGTTCGTAGACCCAGAGGTAGGGACCGGCGTAGTAATGTCCGTCCCGGCGCACGCGCCATTCGACTACGTAGCTCTCCAGGATCTGAAGAAGGACCCCTACATCCTGGATAGGTTCTCGATAGACCCCGGCGTTCTCGAGGCGGTACACCCCATCAGCCTGATAGAGCTGGAGGGTTACGGCGAGCTCCCAGCAGCGACCGTGGTTGAGAGAATAGGCATCACCTCCCAGCACGATAGGGCCAAGCTGGAGGAGGCAACCCGCGAGATATACTCGAAGGAGTACTATATGGGGGTTCTCAAGAAGAGCATCTACGGTGAGAAGTGGGGCGGTAGGAAGGTGCACGAGGTGAAGGAAGAGATCATAAAGCACCTGGTGGAGAGAAACATGGCAATTACGCACTATACGCTGCCAAGACCGGTTTACTGCAGGTGCGGAGCTAGGACTCACGTTAGCATAGTTCGAGACCAGTGGTTCCTCAGGTATAGTGACTCCGAGTGGAAGAAGCTGGCTCATGCATGCATAGACAGGATGTTGGTAATACCTCCAAGCCTCAAGGAGGAGTTCCACAAGATTGTCGACTGGTATAGGGACTGGGCATGCACGCATGAAAGAGAGCTGGGCTCGCCGCTGCCATGGGACGAGAAGTGGGTCCTAGAGTCGCTAAGCGACTCGACGGTATACATGGCTTACTATACTATCTCGAAGTACCTCCAGCACCCGGAGCGCTACGGAATCAGCTGGGATAAGCTCGACTGCAGCTTCTTCGACTACGTTTTCCTGGGTGTAGGTGACGAAGAAAGCGTGGCCCGAAGGACAGGCATAGCTCCAGAGCTCCTCAGAAGAATGCGGGAGGAGTTCCTCTACTGGTACCCCGTTGACATGCGCGTTTCAGGAAAGGACCTCCTGCCAAACCACCTTGTATTCTTTATATTCCACCACGTGGCGATATTCCCGCCAGAGCACTGGCCGCGCGGGATCTGCATAAACGGCTGGATCAACGTCGCTGGAGAAAAGATGTCGAAGCATAAGGGCAACTTCATCCTACTCCGCGATGCACTGAAGTGGTGGGGGGCAGATGCGACACGATTCACACTCGCCTATGCTGGTAACAGCGGCATGGATGACGGTAACTTTGAGCCTGAGCTCGCATCCAGGGCTGTGGAGCTCCTCTACGAGTGGTACGAATTCGCTACAACAAGCTACGGCGAGGGGGACGACGACGTGTACTTCATCGACCGCTGGTTTTACAGCGTCCTCAACCGCACCCTGAGGGATGTTGAAGCAAGCTATGAAAGCCTCAACACGAAGGATGTGATTGTCAAAGGTTTCTTCAACCTCCAGAACGCCTTTAAGTGGTATCTTAAGCGTAGAGGGGGGCGCGCTAACAGACAGCTGCTTATGAAGTTCATCGAAGATCAAACGCTCATGCTGGCGCCCATAACTCCCCACATATGCGAGGAAATCTGGGAGAAGCTGGGTAAGAGAAAGCTAGCCTCCCTAGAGGCATGGCCCCAGGTGGATGAAGAAGCTATCAGCGAGGAGGTGGAGAAGGCAGAGGAAATAGTCAAGAAGGTGCAGAGTGATCTAGAGGAAGTGCTGAAGCTAGTGAAAGAAAAAAGAAAAGTCGTCCTCGTTCTCCCAGCAGCGTGGAAGTACGAATTCGTGAAGAGAGTGGCCGTGCAAGCAAAGGAGACAGGCAACATAGCCTTAGCTGTGAGAAGCGTTCTCAAAGAGCTGCCTCCAGAGCTTCGCGCGAAAGCTGCAAAGCTTATTGAGATCCTGCTGAAAAGTCCCGAAGCACTAGAGCTGCTGGTGACGCCAGAACTAGAGGAGGAGGCCCTCAGAGATGCTGAAAAGTTCCTGGAGGAAAACCTCAACTGCGAGATAGATATTCTAAGAGAGGAGAAGTACATGGGAACAAGCCCCAAAGCCTCCTTGTCCCTCCCTGCACGCCCCGCAATTATTCTCCAGCAGTAATCCTCTCAGCTACTTCCGCGCAGGCGGCGCGTACCATGTATCGCTAGCTAGGTTCGGCTATCCTCAAAACCTCTTCTATCGAGCTCCAGAGCCGCTCTGTGCCAACCCCCTCGCAAGGGTTTGAGGCTCGCGCGTCAGAGGGACTATGAGCACACAAGGCGCTCAGCCACGTGCGGCGTGCACTGCTCCTAAAAGCTAATAAGTAGCGCCTGAAGCCTTGAAGAGTGCGTATAGGCACGGGCGCCATGCGGGTGGAAAATGAGAAATACTGCATGCGTGAGATATACCTGTTGGGGCGATGACTTAGGCGTTGACCACTGATGGGTGCGGAAAAGGAGGTGGCAGGAGCCCCGCTGAGCGGGCCCGTGGCGCAGGTTGGAAGCGCGGTGACCGGTAGGAGGCCGCAAGCCTTCGGATGTGGGAGAAAGCCACAGGTCCCGGGTTCAAGTCCCGGCGGGCCCGCCACCACAGTAAAGGGCAGAGGGGTAGCGTTGTAGAACCCTAGGGGCTAGCTCATTCGTGAAACCCTGAGAACATCTACCTGCCCAACGCCTTTCACGCTCATTAGCATCTGCTCCAGCTCCTCTGTACCCCCTTCAATGTTTTCGGGAGCCAGTACAAGCAGCAGAAGCGCCTCGAGCCCAAAGGCTATGGGCTCCACCTCGTAGCGCGCGATCTTGTATTTGTCTGGAAGCGCTGATGCAATGCTCCTGTACAGCTCCTCAGCCTTTATCTCCGCATCTTCCGGCAGCACTCTTACAAGAATAGCTACCTGGCTCATTTTCGATCACCTAGGGACCTCTAAAGCCGCACTTGGGACACACATAAGGATTGCTCAACCTTCTACACTTCTCACATCTCCATATGATGGCTTCTCCGCACTGAGGGCAGCGGAAGCTCACCGCTCGCTCATAGGGCGCTATCAGCTTTCCGCACGACGTACACTTGGGAAGCAGCCTCTCAAGCTGGACGCTCATACGCAACTGCAGGTCAGCTTTGTACTTAAAACTTTGCGTCGCTAGGGAACCAAAAACCCTTATCCAAGGTTTTACCATTCCAGGGGCGTGCAGCTTCCAGCCGTCGGCCACTGCACCCTCTCTCCTCAGGAAGGCGCGCGTTCAGAACGTTGCCTAGCCACCCACGACTCCGCAGGGATACTCAAATTCCTATGAGGGGGGTGGAGGCGCGGGCTGACTGCGCAGCGCAAAGACGCGAAGCGTAAATAAGGTGGAGCTCGTAGTGCTCCCGGTGACCTATGCAAGGCGCTCAGCGAATCCTCGTTCCTGGCGAGGTAGTAACCGACAAAGAGGGGCGCAGGAGAGTAGAAGTCGAGGGAGCAGTTTTCAGAACAGGCTCACAGTACAGGGCGAAAACCCTTAGCGTAGTGCGCTACGACGAGGAGGGTAATGTTCTTCGGGTGATACCGCTTAAGGGCAAGTACATTCCCTTGATTGGAGACGTCGTCATCGGAATAATAATAGAGGTGGGCTTCACCAGCTGGCTCGTAGACATAAACTCCCCGTACACGGCTGTGCTCCCCGTCTCAGAGGTCTCCTCAAGGCCTGTGGCTATCCCCAGAAGCGACCTCTCGAAGATATTAGACGAGGGGGATCTCATACTCGCGAAAGTAATCTCCTTTGACAAGACCAAGGATCCTGTGCTTACGATAAAGGAGTCAAAGTTGGGGAAAATTCAGAGAGGACTACTCGTTGAAATCTCTCCAAAGAAGGTACCCCGAGTAATAGGTCGCAAGGGATCGATGATCAAGCTGATCGAAAACATGCTGGATGTGGAGATAATCGTCGGGCAAAACGGTAGGGTCCTTGTAGTGGGCAGCGACAAAAAACATGAGGAAATAGCCGCGCTTGCAATAAAGAAGATTGAGGCTGAGGCGCATACCGAGGGGCTGACTAGCAGGATCAAGGAATACATCGAGGGGATGCTTCGATGAGCCGAAAAGCCCAAGTAGTCAAGCTGCTGGATGAGCAAGGTCGCAGAGTCGACGGGCGGTTGCCCGATGAGATGCGCCCTCTCAAGATCGAGGTGGGTAAGCTGAAGAACGCGGACGGGTCGGCATACGTAGAGCTGGGTAACAACAAGGTCATTGCAGCAGTTTACGGACCAAGGGAGGTTGTCCCGCGCCACGAGGCATTACCTGACAGAGCCCTGCTCAGGTGCAGGTATTCCATGCTACCTTTCTCTGTAGTTGAGAGGAAGAGCCCCCAACCTACCCGGAGAGAGATAGAAATCTCAAAAGTCGTTCGGGAGGCGTTGGCCCCCGCGATCTTCCTGGAAGAATACCCCAGAACAGCTATAGACATTTACGTCCACGTTCTAGAGGCCGACGGAGGGACGAGAACGGCGAGCATAATTGCCGCCGCTACGGCTCTCGCCGATGCCGGCATAGCCATGAGAGACCTCGTAGCCGCAGTCGCCATAGGGAAGATCGGGGAAATTCTCGTCGTGGACATCAACGGCCTAGAGGATCAGTATGGTGACGGCGATATGCCAATCGCTATGATGCCGCAGCTAGGGGAAGTCACATTGCTTCAGGCGGACGGGGTCTTCAAACCCGAGGAGGTTAAGCGCGCACTGGAGATGGCGGCCAAGCACATAAGGTACATACACAGCGTGCAGGTGAAGGCCTTGAAGGAGGCTTACGCTAGAGTGGAGGAGGGTGAAGCGGTTGGCTGAGTCGCGGTTCTCCGTCAAGATAGTTCCCACGCTTAGGAAGGACTTGCTACTAGCCTCGCTCAAGCGAGGGGAGAGGCTCGACGGACGCGGCCTGTACGACTACAGGAACATAAAGCTGCAGTGCAACGTTGTGAGTAAGGCAGAGGGGTCAGCGCTGGTGCAGCTGGGAAGCACAAAGGTCATCGCAGGGCTCAAAACCGTGCTGAGCACACCCTTTCCGGACGCTCCAGACCAAGGCGTACTGATTGTGAACGCCGAGCTAACGCCGCTAGCCTCTCCCCTCTTTGAGCCAGGACCGCCGGGAGAGGAGGATATAGAACTTGCAAGAATAGTGGACAGGGGTATCCGCAGCGCACCAGCAATCGACTTCGGGAGGCTCTCGGTAGTACCAGGCTCCAAGGTGTGGGGGCTCTTCATAGACATCTACCCGCTAGATTACGACGGCAACCTAGTGGACGCCGCTGGCTTAGCGGCCATGGCCGCCCTACTTTCTGGGAGAATCCCCAAGGCAGCTGTGGAAGACAATAAGGTTGTTGTACTGGAGGAGAAGGAGAACGTCCCTGTAGTGAACAAGGTCGTGTTCGTCACAATAGCCAAGATCGGCGAGTACCTGCTCGTGGATCCCTCGCTCGAAGAAGAGCTGCTTGCAGACGCCAGGATAACCTTCTCCTTCACAGAGCAGGGGGAGATATGCGCTATACAGAAAATGGGCGCGGGATCATTCTCCGTGAAGGAGATACTAGAGGCACAGGAGCTTGCGGAGAAAGCATCAAAACATCTGTTCCGGGTTCTCTCCCAGATCGGCTAACGTGTAAGCTAGTCTCGCGGAGCGAGTTAGGGTGGAGCGGATCGGCACGGGTGCTGCACGGACAAGATACGTTAATTTTGCGCTGCGCAGCTCGCGCTTGGCAAAACTGATATATACTATGGTTCCTAATGGAGGGGGCTTCACCATGGGGAAGCACACGAAGATCGTGGGTCCAGCGGGGAAGTTCGGAGCCAGGTATGGTTCAACCCTGAGGAAGAAAGTCGCCCTGATAGAGAGAAAAATGCGGGCAAAGCACAGGTGTCCTAGGTGCGATACTCTCGGATCACTCCGCAGGGTGAGCATAGGAATATGGATGTGCAAGAAGTGCGGATACACTTTCGCAGGCGGGGCTTACACACCGAGGACAGAGATGGGCAGGGCGCTGCTGCCCGAGGAGCTCAAGGCGGTAAAGGGAGCAGGAGGGAAACCTGCCTCGAAGACCAAGTGAGGCAATATGTACAAGGTGTTACGCGCTGTAGGCACCGTAGAGGCTATTGGCTATTCTTAGGAAACCCTCCGGCGGAACTTCGTAGACCCGCTGCTCAGGACTCAGCCCGCAGTTCCTAAGCAGAGTTTCTAGCTCAACGCCTCTGACTCCTAATCCCATCTGGAGAGCTTTAGAGAGTTTCTTCCTCCTCAGCGAGAACAAAGCTCTGGTGACATTCTCCAGCTTTACTAAGTCCTCGACTTCTAACAGGTTCCTGGGTTTCAGCTCCACAAAAATTGTGGAGACCTCAGGTTTGGGAATATAAGCCTCCGGTGGCACCTCGAAGAGCATCTTGACCTCGAAGCACAGCTGGGCTAGGACGGTCAGCCTCCCGTAGTCGTCGCTCCCAGGTCTAGCCACCAGCCTATGCCCGAGTTCCCGCTGGACACCGAGGATCGCTTTGAGCAAACCCCTATCACGGCACAACTTAGCAATAAGCCTCGAGGAGATAACAAACGGGGTATTAGAAACCACGGTGTGAGGTATACCGCTGAGCTCTAAGCTGAGTGCGTCGGCAACTATTATGTCGACGTTGTGCAGAGCCTCTGCCCTCACAGTCTGCAAAAGTATGCGCGCTAGTTTCTCGTCGATCTCGCAGCAGGTAACATATTGCGAGTTTCTCGACAGGAACAGCGTCAAGCTGCCCAGGCCGCACCCGACCTCGTATACGACCGACTGAGGCTCGACGAGCCCAGTCACCTTGCTGGCAACCCTGCTGCTTGCTAGGAAGTGCTGACCCAGCGCCCGCGAGGGCTTAATGCCGTGCTCGCGCATTAACCGTAGTAGAAAACTTCTGAGATCCTTGTCCCAGGAGGCCTTCACAGCACTCTTCTCAGAAGGGGTGAAGAGCTTTTTTACCGTTACTGACACAGATGCATCTCGGAGCGCGATGGCCAGTGGCGTGAAGCCGCGGAGGGGTTCTAGAGGCCTTCCCATAGAGACACTACCTTACAAGGTCAGGATCTACTCGAACAACCAGGTACTTGTGCCAGCACGCCTCGTCAGAAAGCTCGGAATACAGAACCTTAGGTACGCTGTTGTCAGGATTAGAATCCAGGACAGTGTGTACACGCTTCACGTAAAACTGCTTAGAACTAAGTACACCGACTCGAGACAGTTCACAATTCCAAAGGAGATCAGGGAAAAGCACGGCTTGAGCACGAACAGCGAGGTGGAGATTCTTGATATAGGCCCGCCCGAGAGCCCGAGCCAGCAGGCGACAGGCTCCGGAGCCCCAGGATAGGCCGGTACACTACACGACGCCCAGCTGCTCCGTCCTTGCCGAAGGGCCTGTGAGCGAGGCTATCACCAGAAGGGCTCCTATTATGAAGCTGAATAGCTCAGATACGGCAGAAGAGAGCACCTGGAGGAGCTGCAGCTTCTCGCCGGGCTGGTATATGGGCGCCATGTATTTTAGCCCCTCGTATACGCCTCTCGCGTAGGATAATGTTTTCTCGTAGTTTGTCAGCAGCCCATCGGCAATTGTTCTGACGGTAGCATCCCCCAGTACTCCTACTACGTCGCTGCGGGCCACCGAGAGAAGCTCCTCGAGCGTCCGCATAGCCAGGCTGATCGCGCCATCGTAGTCACCCTTACTTATCAGGTTGCCCATCTCTTCAGTATACTTCTTCATCAAGTTGTTGAGCTCTTGAACAGACACCATCCCCTCAAGCACCCTCAATCCATAGCGCAGTTGGTCATGAATTTAACATTAACCAACATGCACCGCGCACTTGAGTATAATATGCTAGAAGAGCCATTTGAAGACAAAGTACCTTACATTGCCCTCGAAGGGATCGCGATAGGCTAGCAGTAGGCGCTTCCTGACGGAGTGAGACAGCCTACCGGCCCTTATTATCTCGAGGGGGTCGAGCCTGCTAGAGTAGTTAAGTACATGCACCAGAAAGGGTGCATGGTCTACACCGGGGCCGAACTTGTATACGGCGAATGTCGTCCCGAACTTTAACCCTGATTTCACCACGTAGCCGTGGTCGCGGAGGTCCTTGTAGACTGCATAGGCATCGATGAAATTTTCGAAATGCGCAGAAGCCAGCGAGATCAGCGTCTCCAACCCGACCGGCTCTCCACTGCAGCTACGAACCTTGAGGAGCCCCTTCTCCATTAGGTATACTGCATCGAAGAAGGATAGTTCGAGCTCTTTTTTCACGTCCGGGAGCTTCGGCTTAGGAACCGTGAAGAACCGCCCGTAAAAACCATGCTTAAAGTACAATCTATTGGCCATCTCTGGATCTACCACTACAATCCTGCTGCCTAGCAGAACGGCTTCGAAAACCTCCACCTGCTCCTCCTGCGCACGCCCCTCGCTCATTCCTCCTCACCGCTTACTGTGGAAAGAAGAGATAAATAAGCAGCCCCTCCACTCAACATGTGCCCAGAGTAAACACCAAGCTTGTGCTCTGGGAGGAAGTTGTAGAGTGGTGCCGGAGGCTCTCCGAGATTATAAAGGCCTCTGGCTACAGGCCCGACCTCATAGTCGCCATCGCGAGAGGAGGCTACGTGCCAGCAAGGCTGCTCTGCGACTTTCTCGACGTGCACGACCTGGCAAGTCTCCAGGTACTCCACTGGGGCAGGGCGGCCGAGATAACCGCCGTGGCCCACGTGAAGTACCCCTATAGCCTCAACCTCGAAGGAAAGCGGGTACTATTGGTGGATGATATTATCGACACCGGCGACTCAGTAATTGTGGCGAGGGACTACATTCTCTCAAACTGGCGGCCGGCAGAGCTAAAGGTGGCAGCTATGCAGTGGATATCCCCTGTAGCTAAAATCAAGCCGGATTACTACGTCGAGGAGGTCAAGGAGTGGGTGTGGTACCAGTACCCGTGGACGAGGGCTGAAGACACCACCAACTTCATAGAGAAAATCATCAGAGAGGGGGCAAAAGAGGGTAAAACCAGCTGGACACTCGGAGAGCTATTAGCAAGGTTCAAGGAGACGTACGGCATAGACGTCGGCGAGGCGTACTACAGGGTAGCTCTTGAGAGGCTTGTCGATAGCGGGCTCCTGGAGAGAAAGAGCCCAGACACGTTCATTGCACGTGTATGAGCATGATCAAGGTGGTGATAGATCGCGGTATCCACATCAAAGCTCACGGAAAGTACGTGCTGATAGACCCCACAGGGGTCCCAGGCGGAAAACCCGATGTTGTTTTAATCTCTCACGCACATGAGGATCACTACTCGCTCCGCGCCCTAAGAACTTTGTACAAAGTACCTCTTGTAATGAGCAGAGCTACCCAGCTGCTCGTAGACGGCCGAGGCAGACTTAGGAATGTCCTGATTGTGGAGCCTGGGCAGGAAGTGGAGGTAGCGGGCCTACGTATTACAGCGCACGAGGCCGGGCACATTATAGGCAGTCTCCAGTTCTCGTTCGACTTGGGAAACATCCTCGTAGTCTACACGGGCGACTTCAACCTGGACAGAAGGCTCATTCTAAGACCCGCAGAGGTGGTCAGAGGTGACTTGTTGATCATCGACGCGACCTATGGAAGCCCTAAGTACGTATTCCCTCCACGCGCAGAGCTGTACAGGGCTATCGTAGGCCGCATAAACGAGGTCTTAGAGAGCGGAAGGACCGTGGTTGTTAAGGGGAGGAAGCTCGGCGTGGCTCAGGAGGTGACAGCCCTGGTCAGCATGGCAACCAGCTTAGTGCCTCTCGTAGAGCGCAGCGTGGCTAAGTACAATGAGCTCTACGAGCTCCTCGGCGAGCCATTGGGCCGTTACGTTCTGTGGGATGGGGGCGGCGCGGCCGCCCCAAATTCAGTGATCATATCCAGGCTTGGTGCGAGGCATACAGGCTCCAGCGAGACCATCGTATGCACCGGCTGGGCCCTCAGAAAGGGGTTCCCACTCTCTAGTCACGCTGACCACGTGCAACTGGTTCGTTACGTGCTCGACAGCAAGGCTGAGCTCGTAGTGCCCTTCACAGGCTTCAGGCACGAATTCTCAAGTTTCCTGAAGGAGAGCTACGGCATCGAGGCTCACGATGAAAGCATAGTGGAGCTTAAGCTGTAGAGAAGCGCGGTAGATTTTTACCCCGGGCATGTTCTAAACGTGTATGACGGAGAAGGAGAAAGTGCGCATTGGAATTATAGGGGGGAGCGGCCTCTACGCTCCCGACTTCCTGGAGAATGCAAAAGAAATTAAAGTCTACACCCCCTTCGGGAACCCCTCCTCGCATATAGTCATAGGGGAGGTCAAGGGGGTTAAGGTAGCCTTTCTGCCGAGGCACGGCAAGAGGCACGAGATACCGCCTCACATGATTAACTATAGGGCGAATATTTGGGCGATGAAGGAGCTCGGCGTGGAGAGGCTGATCTCTGTGTCCGCGGTCGGAAGCCTCAGAGAGGATTATAAACCCGGCGATTTCGTCTGCACAGACCAGTTCATCGATATGACGAAACAGCGCGTCTACACCTTCTACGATGGCCCTGTTGTGGCGCATGTATCCATGGCCGACCCCTTCTGTCCCGAGCTTAGCAGCCTCTGCGTGGCCACAGCTAGGCAGCTGGGCATACAGATCCACGAGAAAGGCACCTACGTCTGCATTGAGGGGCCGAGATTCTCGACGAGGGCTGAGTCCAGGCTCTGGAGGCAGTTCGGCGCGGACATCATCGGGATGACTCTTGTGCCCGAGGTGAACCTGGCTAGAGAGGCCCGCATGTGCTTCCTCAACATCGCAATGGTCACCGACTATGACGTGTGGGCGGAAAAACCAGTCACAGCCCACGAGGTTGCCCGGGTGATGGCCGAGAACACCGAGAAAGTCAAGGCGCTTCTAAAGGAGCTTATTCCGAAGATTCCTGAAGAGCGTAAATGCGGCTGTGCTAGATACATGGACGAGGCATTGCTCTGAGAAGTAGAGTTTTTCCCTCGTATTTCCGCTCCTTCCATGAAAACTGTGCACAGCCGGTAAACTGGGAATTTCAGAAAGGCGCAGGGAGCTCGACCCGCGCAGGCGCGCGGCACGATCGGCACTCAAGATCCCGGCCATCGCGCGCATCCGTTTTAGCGCTCACCGCCTGCCTGGCTCCTCATCTCGACAATGTCTTTAACCTCGAACTCTTTGTATTTTATGCCTACCCATGATCTCCCAAACTTCTACTTCCACACCCTCGCTAAGCTTGCTTTTTATCTCCTCTTCCTGTGGCATAGGTACTTCGAAGGTAGTGTAGTCCTCCAAGCTCATCAGCTGCACGTAGTCCCCTGTGAGCGCTACCACCTGAGCATTGAACTTCTTCACAACAGGTACTTCGACCTTAGCATCTGTCGGGACCACAATACTACGTTTAACACCATCGAATATGCCTATACCGACTATCCGAGCCTTCGCAGAACCATGCTTACCCGTCTTACTCTTCTCAACCTCAACGACGCGGCAGGGCTCCCCGTCGATGACCACGAAGGAGCCCACTTTCACGCTGCCAGCTTCCTCCGGACGTGTAGACATGGGCGCTCGTGCGAAGGTAGAAGCTGGGGTATTTTACTTTTTATGCGCTTACGCGCGCGGAGCCGCACCTAGCTAGCCCAGTACGAAGACTCTCAAAGAGTATTCTACAGGCTCAAGGTACTTTCTCAGCACCTTGGGGAGCACGACGTGGCCATCCTCTGTCTGATTATTCTCGGCTATAGCGGTTATTGTCCTCTGGACAGCGATGGCTGTACTATTAAGTGTATGAACAAAGCCCTTACTGGGCGCACCAGGGGTTTCCGCGTAGCGAATATTCAGCCTATAGCTCTGCCAGTCTGTGCAGTTGCTGCACGAGACCATCTCCCTGAATTTGCCCTGAGCCGGCATCCATGCCTCAAGGTCATACTTCTTAGCCGCCACAACCCCCAAATCTCCTGATGCTATGTTGACCACCCTGTATGGTATTCCGAGACCTTGCCAGAGCTCCTCAGCGTTCTTGATCAGCCTCTCGTGCCACTCCCAGGACTCGTCAGGGTGCGAGAAGACGAACTGCTCAACCTTGCTGAAGTGATGAACTCTGAAAATGCCCTTCGTGTCCTTCCCGTGCGCTCCCGCCTCCTTCCTGAAGCTCTGGCTTACTCCAGCGTAGAGTAGAGGCAGGTCGCGCTCGGGGATAACTTCGTTTGCGTGAAGAGCGGCTATGGGGTGCTCAGCCGTGCCTATGAGGTAGAGGTCTTCGCCCTCTATCTTGTATATCATGTCTCTGAAGTCCTCAAAGCTGATGACCCCTGCGAGTACCTCCTCTTTGAGCATCAGCGGGGGTACTAGCATCCTGAAGCCCTTCTTGGCCAGGAACTCGAGAGCGTATGCTATCAGCGCCAGCTCAAGCCATACTAGGTCGCCGAACATGTAGTAAAAGCGCGCGCCCGCAACCTCGCTAGCCTTGCTCACATTGGTCAACCCCTTAGCCTCTAGAAAGTCTGCGTGCGGAACAGGTTTCCAGTCGATAACTTCGTACTCCATTCTCAGGCCCTTCTGCTCTGTCTCGCTGAGGAATGCTTCTAGGTAATCCCTCGGCACCTTTGCCCTACCCCAGCACCTGACGGGAACATTGTAAGAATCATCAGGACCTATGGGAACACTTTCGTGGATCACATTCGGTATCTTCCTCAAGATCCTCTCCCGCTCCCTCTCAAGCTCCGCCAGCTCGCGTTGCAACAGCTCTACCTGCCTGCTGAGAGCCCTAGCCTCTTCCAGCAGCCTGCCTTTCTCGGTGGGCTCCGCCGTTCTAACAGCTGACGAAACCACGTTGAGTCTGTGCTTGACCTCCTCGTACTCCCTCTTCTTCCTCCTCCACTCGGTGTCCAACCTCAAAGCCTCATCGACAAGCGCCGGATCCATAAACCTAGCCTTGAGGTTCCAGCGCAATTTCTCTGGGTCGTTTCTAAGGTAGTAGAGTATTGACCACATGGCGCGCGAAAACCTCGCTAAAGTCTACAAAAACTTTGCCACAATGACTATGGAAGTGCTAGTGGAGAACCTCCGCGTTGCCGTTCAGGTGGAGGTATAAGGCTAGGTGGAGCGGTACCTTGAGCACCTCGCCAACATTTTCAATCGTGTAGAACAAGACTCTCGAGGGGGGATTCTCGACCTTAACCCTAACCTCCTCGTCGCCGAATACTATAGCCTTCTTCAAGATATCCTCCGCGGTGAGCGCTTCTAACTCAGACGCAGACAGCTCAAGGACTTTTAGCCCTGTTTTCCCATGAAGCGTCCCAGGTAAGCGTATCAGCCTGTGAATGTCTATTGTGACCTTTTCGTCTATCTTCGCGCTCAGCTCGTCCACAGCAGTTTTTATCAAGTGAACCCACTCAGATTTCGGTAGCTCCGGGAGCTCACCGCCCGCGATTCTCTCAGAGAGCACGAACACGATATATCTTGCTATACGGCCTGGCCAGCCTGGCGTCTCCGCATTATATCGAAAGGAGTAAAGGCCCCCCTTAGATCTCCTGAGCATGAGCTCGAGCCCCATACCTAATCCGCGGACATAATCACTGATCTCCCGCCTAGCATCCTGATCCAGGCCCAGGAGGTCTTCGCGCTGGACATGTATGTGGAAACCCCGGTGCCCAGAGAATGTGATACCCACCTCGTTCCTGGAAACCCCGAAGTCATTATCCAGAAAGTCCAGAAGCTTCAGAGCTTCATCGCGAGCAGCATTTATGCAAATATCGCAAATCCAGCTCCTTCTCTCCAGATTCTCGCTGCCGCACACAGGGCAGGTGCGCGGCTGCCCCTGTCCCTCCGCACCACAGTTTTTGCACCTCCACGCGTCATGAAGCTCCTTGCATAGAGTATTCACGTGGTCTATGTCGATGTCGAATACAAGCTCGGCTCCCAGCCACCCCTTCTCGCCCATCTCCGGTGCGGAGGGGTTCTCATAGAGTGCTGTAGAGTAGTAGGCGTGTTGGGGCACGCGGGATCTTAAAAACTCGTTAAGCTCATCCCCGTTACCGAATGAGATGTGCCTCAGCATGCCTTGAATGCCGAACAGCTGGAAGCCGTACTCCCTCTTCTCCGGGTGCGAGGGCGGGGGTACGCGAGTCCTCCTGTAGTAACTCCTGAAGAGGCTGAGGGCAAAGCCCGACAAGAGCGTCACCATAGCTCTCTAACCTTTATCCGGCGGCCGCGAAGCGTCCGGTAAAAGTACTGGAGGGGGTGTTTCACCCCCTCGCACATCCATCTGCAGAGCCCGTAGGAGCGCATATTGTCGCACTTGTAGGGTAGATACTTCACCCTGGACCCCCGTAGCCCCGCGATGTGCTCCACCTGGTATCTTGCAACGTCCTCTCTGAAGTCTGGGGAGCGCCTGAAAACCTCGAGAGTCTCCTCGACGGAGAAACCTATATTGAGGAGAAAGCTCGCCAGGGCGAACCTAGCGCTGTGAGGCAAGTTCTTCCCGGATAGCTGCTGGTGCAGAAGCTCCCTGATGCAAGGAGGGAGCGCCTCCTCGCCTCTCTTCGACGATATCTCCCTGGTAACGCTCCGAACGTCCTCCTGTCTTGCTGACCAAGCCCTAGAGACCTCCTCTACAACCCTGTAGACACCCTCAGGTATCTTCCCGGAAATCTCGGCCCTTTGTACAAGGCTGGCCACGTGCTTCTTCACACCGGTTTCCAGCAGTCTAGCTAGCTCACGCCAGCTAATCCTGACATAGCCTCTCTCCAGAACCCTATTCGAGAGCTTCCACTCGCCTGTAAACTCAGGCTGGGAGAATACAAAGTCCTTGAAGTGAATCAGCAAGTTCGAGTCGCTGGAGCACACATCCCATCCAAGAGCTCTTACCGCGATGTACAAGAGCTTCTCGCGAAAGCCCTTTTCCAGGTCTTTCAGCAGGAATTCGTGCACGGCTTTGCTGTACAGCGTGGAAAACTTCTCTGTCAGGCGGTCATCGCCGATCCCCGCCAGTATAAGCAGCGTTGTGTAAAAGACCGCGACCTCGAGCATGTGGTCCTCTTCAGGCAATGAAAACCTCTCTCCGTTCACAACCTTGAGTAGTCGCTCCCTAGCCTTCTCGAGTATCAGATTACCGAGGGGCGTGTAAGCTAGCTCCTCCAAGGTTAGCTCAAGATCCTTCAGGCTGCTTAAAGCCTCAGGTACGAAGGGGTAGTGGGAAAGGTCTTCAGGAGTTAAAACCACTCTGAATTGAGCAGCACTCATTCTACCCGCGGCGCCAGGAGATATTTCAGTGTGCCCCCGCCCGCGACGTCGAAGGTTAGCTCGAGGGGCATATTCGTGGCAAATCTAAGCGTGACGATGTCGCTCACGCGGTACGCCTTGGACACTATCTTATCCAGGAAGTCTATGCCGTAGGTGGCCTCAGCGGGCTCCTTCACGTCTATCTCCATCAGGCTGCCCTCGCTCAGGGAGAAGCGGGTCTCCACCTCTCCCTTGTCGCTCCTCGCGATCATCAGCAGTGTTTCGTCCTCGGCTTTGAACCGCACCGACTCTGCGACGAGCTCCGCGTCTTTAAGAGCATCGCGGAAAGTGTCGCTCAGCATCTTGGCCGCTGCGGTAAAGTTCAGCCGGGGGGTGGGCAGCTCCTGCCCGGCTATGTCGAGCAGCGGGAGGCGGAACTTCCTCTCGGCCTTGCCCGCGAGCGTTATGGTGAGCCTGTTGCCGGATACCTCTATCACCAGCCTGTCCCCCGACTTAGCCCTCTTCATGACGTCCACGAGGTCGTCAAAGCTGACCCCGATCTTAGTCTCGGCCTCGACCCTGTACTCCTCGAAGACGGTCGGCGGCATGAACAGGTCCACCATCGCGACGCGCCCAGGGTCGAGGGCGCGCAGCTTCAAACCCTCAGGCGCGGCGACGAAGCTGGCCTCCTCAACTATCGCTGCAAGCCCCTCGATTATGTACCTCCACTCTCTTGCTTCCGGAAAAACTAGCCTCACCACTTTGAGCTCACCAGCCTCAAGGCTCCGGCTGCGCTAATAAGGTTATTTGTGATAATTCGCTCCTCACCGGGTGAGTGTTTATGCTCGCGCGCGCGGAGCTGTTATCCGCCTCACGCGTACTCCCGGTAAACTTTCCTGCACTTAGTGCATATGTAGAACCGCGTCGCAGGCTCATCGCCGGCCCGCGTTTGAACCTCGTAGACATAGGCCCTGTCATTGCCGCACTTCTCGCAAACGAAGGGTACCACGGGCAGCGTAGAGACATCTATGTCCACTATGGAAATCTTGTCGAGGGGCCTGCGCTCTATGCTCTCGGTGACCCTGTACCCGGGGTTCCCCGAGGAGTTCTCTTTCACATAGCCGCAGACTCTACACTTAAGAACCTTCCTGCCTTGGACTGTTGCCGGCAGCAGTACAGCTCCACACTTGGGACAGAACTCCATTCAGGCACACCTTTCCTAGGGCTTCGCGCCTCCGCGTATAAAAGGTTTTTCGGGAGAGGGCCGACACGCCTAGGCTCCGGCGTGGAGCATAACGCTTATAGCTTCTGCCTATACATCGAGGGAGGCGGTGCTGCGGTCATGCGCGTACCCAGTGTCATCAGGACGTACTGTCCCCGGTGCAGAACCCACACCGAGCACGAGGTGACGCTGTACAAAGCGGGCAAGAGGCGCACACTGGCTGAGGGGCAGAGGAGGTATCTGAGAAAGCTGAAAGGGTACGGCTCCAAGCGCAAGCCGGAACAGAAGAGGACCGCGAAGGTCACCAAAAAACAGACGCTGAAGTTGAAGTGTAAGGTGTGTGGTTACACGTACCATAGAGAGGGGATACGCCTCAAGAAGCTTGAGATAGTCGAGAAGGTGAAGTAGCGTTATGCCGCGCTACGGGCGAGTTCTCATACCAAGGCCCAAGAGCGTGTTCATCAAGGTGAGGTGTCCTGACTGTGGTAACGAGCAGGTGACGTTCAGCCACGCTTCCATCGAGGTCAAATGCCTAAAGTGCGGAAAAGCACTAGTCCAGCCGAGCGGGGGGAAGGCAGTCATCCTGGCAGAAGTACTAGAGGTTCTCAGGTAGCCTGGAGCGGACAAGCAAACGTTGTGACCACGTTGGTTCTTTTTGCGCACCTCAGCTCCTCCACCGCGGTCCACATCAGGAAAGCTCTGCCCGCGGAGCTGGAGAGGCGGTGAGCGCCGCGAGGCGCAGAGCTCGTAAAACACCCCGAGAGAGTGCGCTCAGAGCGCGTGAAAAGCGGGGCGCGGATGCAACAGCGCGATGCCCCCATACAACTTTTTAAGGCAGAGGAACGCGGGGATAGCGGTGCTCAGGTCTTGGTAAGGAAAAGATCTACCTTCCCTCAGCTCAATGAGCTCGTTGTGGGCACGGTTACTGAGATATATGATCACGGAGCATTCGTTACTCTAGACGAGTACAGAGGTCTCAGGGCGTACGTTCCTCTAGGCGAGGTCAGTCACTCATGGTTCAAGAGCATCAGGGAGGTGTTAAAGGTGGGCCAGAAGGCGGTGTTCAAAGTAATACGGGCGGATCCCAGGAAGGGCATAGTTGACGTATCGCTTAGAAGAGTTTCGGATAGTGAGCGAAGAGCTAAGCAGCTAGAGTGGAAGAGAGCCCTCAGAGCTGAGAAGATTCTTGAAAACGCGGCTAAGATGCTAGGAAAGACTCTCGACGAGGCTTACGAGGAGGTGGGCTGGAAACTGGAAGACTACTACGGCGAGATACTGAAGGGGTTAGAGGAGGCTGCTACAAGGGGGGCTGACGTCTTAAAGGTAGCCGGTGTGCCTGACCAGTGGGTTCCTACAGTGCTGGAGATCGCGAGACAGAGCATAAAGCTGAAAAGAATCCGGAAAAGCGGTGTAATCACCCTGCGATGCATCGAGGGAGGACTACCTGTGCTGAAAAAAGTTCTCACATCGTGGGAGCATAACCTGCAGATACCCGACACCGTGTCGGTGGAGATATACACCATTGGAGCACCGAGGTACAGGCTTGACGTAGAAGCTCTTGACCCTAAGGTTTGTGAGAAAATCTTTGAAAGTATAGTTAGCACAATACTAAGTGAGGCAAAAGCGGCAGGTTGCTCTGCCTCAGTTGAAGTCCTGAAGAAGTGAGAAAGCATGGGTAAAAGGGGTCTTTTGAGAAGGTGCTCTCTGTGTGGTCGGTACACACTCAGAGAAGACCACTGCCCTTACTGCGGCGGCCCAGTTAAATCCCCGCACCCAGCTAAATTCTCACCCGAAGACCCCTACGGCCCTTACAGAAGACGGATGAAGCTTTACAGTGAGGGAGGGAAGGTAAGCTAGGCAGCAGCCTCGAGTGCATTAATTCTCTCCCTAATTGCAGAAAATCAGGACTTTTTTCAGAAGCTGACGAGGTCAAAAATAGCTGCTAGCCTTTCACCTTGAATATTTTTACCCAGCCGTTGGGCTCCGAGACGTATACGAGCTCGAAGTTCTTAAGTGGGTGTATGCTCAGCACAGGGCCTTTATACCCTTGCAGCTGCTGCGCAACAAAGCTATCGAAGATGAAGAGCTGCTGCTTGTAGTTTCGAGAGAAAATCATCCTATACAGCGTGGCATTGAGCGCCTTAGGGGTGTTTGCGGGTAAAAGCAAGTACACAGTATTGCCATACTGGTCAGAAAGGCTTGCATAGGTCCCATTTCTATAGCCGTAGATGTAGTCTGATGCATCCAGGCCGATCCATTTAAGCATCTGCGGGCTTTTCGCCATATCGCCGCCTAGAGCCGGGTGTATCATTGAGAAGTAGACATTTACCCCTTGAAACAGCTGGACGCTCTGGAGTGGTTCGAATATAACAACGTAGGTGACGTTGAGCTCTTTAAATATTCTTAAGGCAGTGTCCTCGTCAGACATGAAGGCAGTAGCTATCTTTTGTATCTGCTTAGTGTCTATAGTAGCATTGTCGCATGTAGTCTTTCTCCTGGTATTTACGCTAATCCAGTACCCGTAATCCCACCAAGTGGCTATGGTGGCGTCCCGGGGAACATTAAGCTTTATCCATTCAAGTGCAGATAACCAGTCCATGTACTCGTAGTCATACCTGACAACAGGTACCGAGGAAGAGAGTATGAGCGGTGGCTGGTGCGAGTATAAGGGTATTTTCGAGTTGAGAATCGAGGGAGAGAATATCAGCAGAATTGTAAGTGTAACTGCGAGGAACCAGCCCAGCGAGGTCTCTCTGCGCCTTTTAACCTCTCTGACCTCTACAAGCTCTCCTGCCCTGTCCAAGAGCTCTACCAATCCTAGGGAGCCGACCGCTGCTACGGCGGGCGACAGCAGGAGGAGGAGGCGGACAATCGAGGAGGAGAAGTAAAGGGATGTGGTGAAGTAAAGGGTTGCGAAGAGGTCGTTAATCCTCTCCCTGGCTCTCAGAAGCGCTATGTACGCGCCAAATATCCCGAAGAGCAGAGCTGTCTGGAAGTCCTCGAAAATCTGGTTCCATGTGGGCACGGTGTGTTCTGCTACCGTGGTCACTCCGGGCTCGCGGATTACCGGGACGAGTACCGCCAGGATCCTGCCAGCAACGCCGGCTAAAACACCAGTGACACTACCCACCGCGATTACCGCTGTGACCACTACCGCTGTCGCTAGTAAAACACTTCTGGTGCTTAACCGGGGCAGGGCTTTTCTGCGAACCCCCAGCAGCACGAGAGCCGCCACCGCACTTGCTGCAAGGGGGAGAGCTCCTGTTAAAGAAAGGAAAGCCGCTCTAGGGCCGAAGCGAGGAGTTGTCGCTACGAAGATCGTCGCTACGAGGTTCTCCAGGAGAAACACCTTGGCCATCCTCTCGTCGTCCCAGTGCGTTAGAAGCCAGACCAGCGCAACTAAAGCAAGCAGGTTCCACGGATACAGATACGCACCCCAGGATAAAACCACTCCTCCCATGGACAAGCCAGCGAGTACAGCCCGCAGCATCGACCCCTTGCTGTAGGCGGTGAGGAAGAGGTAAAACGCCAGTAGCATGAAGGGTATCGCGAAACCCTCGTGCTTAGCCCCGAAGTTCGTTCGATAGGCATAGGCCCAGCTTAATGCTAGCATGACCGCAGATAGCACTCCGACCCTGGAATCCTTCAGTTCGCGTCCAAGCAAATAAGCAGCGAAGACGGCGAGAGAAGCCCCCACGGGTACAGAGACGGCGTGCACGTAGTACAGGTCGATATCCAGGCCAAGGACTCTGAGCAGAGCGTAGGCGATTACCGTGAAGAAAGCAGCTCCCGGCTGGCTGGAGCTCCTCAGATCCCTACCGTTGGGAGCCCAGAACAGGGTATCACGCGACTTCGGGTTCTCGAACCACCAGTGATACCACCAGGCTATACCTGCTAAAACATTCCCCTGACCGTTCTCGAGAACCTTCTCGGCTAAGTAATACTCATAATAGGGGTCGAACTCGTTAAGGTACACCCCCCAGTGCATAGGTGTGAGGCGAGCCAGCAGGGATATTGCAAAGGCTATTAGGAGGATGACGGAGATAACGATTCTGTCATCGCCAGCAATATCCAGAAGCTGGAGCAGTGGCTGCAGATACTTACGCGACACCGCGTTCACCCCTTCCTACGCTGCCGGGCATATGCTGAGCAGCATAATAAAGGTTGCTTCCTTTTGCTTCAGCTATCTCTGCGTGGGGGGGCTGCTGCCAGGTTGGATGAGGTTAAACTCCATCAGTATCTTGAACTCCTCGAGAGTTATGGGCTCTCCTCTTTGGTACTTTGCTAGGGCCTCCATAGCTTTCCCGTAGAGCAGCCTCCTCCTCTCCTCGATGTGCTTTGAGAGCTCTTTAGCCTTGAGCAGTATAGCAACCCTCTCGAGCTCCTCTCTGAGCCTACGCTCCTCAGCTAGCAACGCTATTAGCTGCTGATGGTAGCTGTTGGCCACCTCTCGTGTTTTCTCGCGCTGCTCGTGAAGCTCCTTAATTCTCTGGCGAAGCTCGTCTCTCTGCGCGCGGATAGCCGCTACCTCCTCCTTAACTCTGAGGTACTCTGCGAGAAGGTTCTTCAGCTCCTCATTAAGCTTACTAAGCGTGTTCCGCAGTGCGGTGATCTTCTCTCTTAACTCGTTTATTTTAAGCTTTAGCTCATTCAAATGCCTTAAGTTAACATAGATGGACTCTAAACTCCTGATCTTGTTGACGACAACCTTCTCAACCTCAGGAGGTAAGGTCATCGTCTGGTACTGCCACTCGAGCTGCTCTAGTTTAGCCCTAATTTCCTCCTCGTCGTACTTCTTCACGCCGAGGAAATTCTGAAGAGCCCTGTACTCGTTAACAGCGCGACGCAGCGTCTCCCTCGCTGCGCGAAGCTCCTCGAGTACGCGCGCCCTCTCTTCTTTCTTCTTCGCGAGAGCCTCGTAGAGCTCCTTCTTCTTGTTAGCCTTCTCGGAGTACGCCTGTTTAACCTGGAGGTATTGCTCCCTCAGCGCTCTTAGCTCTGCGCTTAGGCGCTTAACTTCTCCGTTAGCTGAATCCCTATTACCACGTATCTCGAGTATCTTCTGACCTATCTCCTGCAGCTTGCTTTTAAGCTCATTGAGTTGAGCACGTAGTTCGCTTACATCATCCACCGGAGTTGCCATGGGCTCTCCGCCTTGAGGAGCCTTCTTATGCTAGCATCACATCAGCCCTTGCAACTCGATATAAACTTCGCGCCTCGGGAGGCTGCTTCTGAAAGTGCACTTTGATGCGCGCTCATGTAAGCATGCCAGGAGTCCTGGTGGGTTCCCGAGAGATGCGCCATTTTTCTCAGATGCCTATCTCTACGTCAAGCTTCTCTATTATGTGCCTCAGGGCTCGACGCAGCGTGAGCGGCGATACCCCTGCAGCACGAGCTATCTCCGCCTGGGCCTTCCTAGAGTTGACCATTCTTAGAATCAGGTATACTACAGCCGCTGCCACACCCGCGGGCTTTCGCCCCTGTAGCCTAGAGTAGGCCTTGTCTGCGAACTGAGCTACCAGTGAAAGAGGTATATTGTGCTGAAGGAACACCTCCCTGACCCCCTGCTTGCTCGCTATGCTGGCAACAATCTGGCTGGGTTTCCTGGGCTTTGAGGTACGGGAAGGGGATATCACTCCGCTGCTTAGTAGCATTCGGTAGCACCTGTTGACCCTCTTCAAGGGGGCTCCGGCGATCTTCTCAAAGATCTCGGGCTGCAGCTGGATGCCTCTACTCTTAGAGACATGCATTAGAAGTGCTGCTGTCACTATTCTCGAGCTCCTGCCCTTCAAGAGGTCTTCTCTCTGCACCTTCTTCAGTAGGGCTACAACCTCCTCTACAACGTGGCGAGGCACCCCGTTGCTCACCAACAGCCTTCTAGCCACATCCTCGTAGTGGCGCTCCCTCGGCGCTCTCTCCAGCTCGTATGCTCCTCTCCTATGCGCTTTAGCTACAGATCTAGGAGTGGTCGAGCCTCCTCTATAAACCTCATAGTGCAGCCTGTTCTTCTCTCTATCACGCACGACTAGAGGAGTATCTTCTAGAGGTAGCTCCGGGAACACGTATCCGCACTGAGGGCACACGTACTCCCCCGTGTCCTCCCTGAATATAGGCACTCCAGAGTAACCACACTTGGGACAGGAGGCTCCCGACAAGAGTATCTCTGCCTACCTGCTACCGACGCATATTAGCTCGTCGCAGCTATGAGAAAGTAAAAACCTGCCGCTACTTTTGCATCGATCTAACAAGCCTTTTCGCCCTTCTGAAAGTGCCTACCACCTTCAAAACCCTGATGCTATGAGTAGCATCAAATACCAAGGAGGCTAGAAACTTCTCTAGGCCTTCCCTCTTGACCGCTACAACAAACACCCTCCCCTCCCAGCTGTAAACAAGGGCAGGATCCGTGTCTATTAAGCCCATAAGCCCGAAGACGTTGGTTAGAAGTGCGCGCACCCTATTCAGGACTTCGCCCGCAGAGACCTCCCCCCCTCCCATGTATTTGAGCACCACATACCTTCTTTTACCCCTCAACGTAAACCCCCTCAGCGGGTCTTTTCCCAGATATCTTTTCAAGATTCTCCAGGATCCGCATATCCAGAAGGTCTCCCATGGCTTTTGCTACGTAAGCGGCTGGTACCCCTAGCACGGCGTCGGCGAACGAGAGAAGCTCCCTGAAGCTGTAGGGGCTGTAGGACTTCCGCGGGCCTGCCGATAAAATTAGAGGGATTCCCTTTCGGAAGGCTAGGCTGGCCAGCTCCCTATAGCCTGCCAGCATGGATGCTGTAGAGTCAACATCTCCTACCTCGAGGAGGTACCCCACAATTAGCTCGAAGAACTTACCTCTTAGCTGCGCATACCTGATAACTCCCTTCTGCGGAGGCTGCAGCAATCTCATGCCAGCAGTGACTATGTCTACACGCCTATCTCTGCAGGCAAAAGTGTAGAGTTCACGGGCCATTGCCTCGACAGAAAGTATAACGCAAGCTCTCCGGACCTCTTGGACAATGTTCTTAGCCGTACCCACCCTGTTGACCCTCACATGGCACCTAGGGTAGCATTTCAGCCCGTGAATGTTCTGCACACTAAGGCAAGCCTCCCATAGTGCACGGGCGGCGCTTCTAAGCTTCGCAGACCACTCCTCCAGTACCAGCGTGGGGAGGAAGCCCTGGTAACCGCCCTCCCTGACCAAGATGGCTATTTCTAAAAGCTCCTCCACAACCTTCTCGGGGCTGTTCGAGAGCTCTTCTACGGTGAAACCCCTGGCAAACGCGTCGTACCTACGGCGCTTAGGCATGGCCCAAGTCAGCCCGAGAATTCACGCAACCCGGCCGCGTCTAAGTGTGAAAACAATTCTTATAACGTCATCGCCCTCGTACACTTTCAGCCTTCTTAGGTATGCCCATTGCTTACTAACTCTGATGTAAAGCCTGCACCTTTCAAGGCGACTGCTGAGCGTGGATTCTATGTACTTTCTATCCTCCTCGCCTAAGGATAAAGCAATATGCTTGAAGATTTCATTTGCGTCGGGCCCCTCCACCACCAGTCGGTATATCGTGATAGGGTTCCCGTGGTACCCCATGGTCCTAGTTGTCTCAACTGCTGAGGCGTACTGCTCCCGCAGGCTCTCGGGTATGATGTTAAGCAGCGCTGTTAGCACTTTTCCCTCATCTTCGGTGGCGTGAGCAGAGCAGGAAAGCTCGACTCTCGTAGCTGTACTACTGCTCCACAGAGTTTTGGGCCTCTCCTCCACTACTCTCCTGCCTCTCGAGATTAAGCCTGGAGAGTATTTTAAGTGCTTCCTCCCGTGAAAGCTTCCTGAGCTTCCTGACCCTGTACCCGGATACCCATCTCCTCTCGAGGTCTCTCCTCACCGCGGGGTGGTTGGGGTCGGCCATCACCACTTCGTACCATTTGTACATGCCATCCTCGCCCACCCAGTAGGAGCCTAGCACCACAAGGTTGGGGAACTTACGCGCTGCTCTCTCCTCTGCTATCCACTGGGCACTTTTGTGAGGACTATAGCCCGCCACACCCATTCTCTTCGGCCTTCTGCCGCTCCGCGGTCGAGGCCTGTTAAGCCCTCCTCTCCTCACGCGGACTCTGACCACAACGTAACCGGGTTTCGCCTTGTAACCCAGCGCGTGCGCCCTATTCGGCCTAAGAGGTCTCTCGACTCTCACGACCGTTGGCTCACGTCTCCACTTTATCATCCTCTCCCTCATCAAAGCTCCGTGCTCGCCCTCCATAGGTCTGTGCCAGAGCTTAGCAAGGTGCTTGAAGTAGCCCAAGCTTAGACACCGGAACGCGCAAACACGAAGCGCTTATATAGTTAACCTCGCGCGGCCAGCTCCCTGAAAGCCTCCAGGATAACCTCCAGTGGGGCTGAAGTCCTGAATCCCTTGCCGTCGAAGTGCGTCCTCGAGGATTGGAAACCCCTCTCTGAAAGCAGCTTAACCAACTTACCCACGGAGACCTCTGACCGCAGCCTGTAACGAGCCGTGATAGAGTCCGTCGTATAGTAGAAAGGGGTACTCGATGCCTCCTCCACTAGGTACGCCAGGAGCCTTGCGCCACGCTTGCAGTAGCCCAGCTCAGCCCGCTCCAAAAATATTCTGAAGACCCTCTCCACAAAGCTCTTATCCGCGAATTCTCCCGCCCAAAGGGGGCCACTAACCACGCAGCCCTCCTCCGGCATCAGCTGCTTTAGCTCGTCTAGCCTGATCAGCTGCCTGTGCAGGGTCTCGGGGTTGTATACCAAGTAGCCAAGCCTGGAGGTAAGCCACTCGTAGTCCGGCTTCTTCCTGAAAACCTGCACGCAAACCCTCACGTGGTGATCCATGTAATACGAGATCAACGGCTTCACGGTAATTCCCAGCTTTGCTGCCTCTCGCGCAATAAACTGCAACAAAACCCTGACTGCAGTCTCCCTTGAGAACTCTGTGAGGTAGCACAAGGAGGAGTACTTTCTTAGACAGGCGCTGGAGTACTTGCCCATCAGCGCCGCAGTATCTGTGGCTGTGACGCAAAGCATTCCGCTATGGGCGATAGCCCTGAGGGCAGGGTCCACGAAGCGGGCAGGAGAGCCGAAGGGATCCACGTCGATAACGTCTATCCTCTTGTGCTTCAACAGAAACTCTACCGCGTCGTAGTTGAAGGCTACTGCTCTGCCTTCCAGGTTATTCAGCCGAATATTCTCGGAAGCCAGGTAGAAGCACCTGGGATCTATGTCGTTGAGGTACGCAGTCGCCACCCCTTCGTTCTCGAGGGCGTACCTGATACCGCGCACCCCTGTAGCGCAGAGAACATCCGCCACGGTAAAATTCCCACCGCGCAGTTCGGCGTAAGCCCCCACAACCGCCGATGAAATATCCCTTGAACAGGCCATCCTGGCATTGTAGAATACCGGTGCCCACGCAGGATCCACGTACCCCTTCGCGTCGGCATACGCTGACAGGTCGCATACCTGGATCACAGCTTTGCCTTCCCGTACTTGCATGAGCGGGCAGATATCCTTGGCCAAGCGGGGCCCCACCTACTCAGCGCACCAGGGAGAAAATAGTTGTGCTTGTACAAGCCTAGGTAAGGCGTGTTAGCCCAGCCCGGAGAGGTAGGAGACTATCTTCCTGGAGACATCGCCCACCTCGCCCCTTGGGATTGCCAGATACTCGTCGACCACGCCTAGATCCTCCTTTGCATCAGTGATCACTATGAGCTTCGTTCCCGTTTCATCCGAAACTGTGGCAGCAAGTTCTAGCTCTTGGGGCTCAGTATCCCTGCCGTGCTTCTTTATAGCGGCTCTGCTTCTGTCAGAACTACCCTTCAAACCCGCATCGATAGGCGCCCTACTGAAGGCATAACTTTTGAAGCCGAGCTTTTCCAAGTTGCTCAAAAGAATCCTCAGATACTCGTCCCTGGGGCTCATCTCCTCTCTCGGGCGACTACCGGAGAAAATCTTCGTTATCGCCTTCAGGGAAAGCTTCTCGAAGACCTCGTCGCCAAGCAGGCTCTCCAGCCGCACAGCGACCTCAAGCGTGACGTCGCATAGATTCTCCTCGTAGTTTGCCACCATGCGCGGAGTAACCCCGAGCTTCTCGGCAAGCTCCCCCCTGCTCAGCTTCCTCTCTTCCCGCAGCCTCCTGAGGACATCTCCTCTAACTTTGACGTAAATGCCCCCCCTGTGGACGTAGATAAAAGGTTCTCTGTGATCTTCGCTGATCAGCCTCTCGAATGTCTTTTTACTGACGACCGCGATGCCGTGCTTCGAGTATACAACTCCTTCCTCCAGCTTTTCCCCGTACATGCTCTCAGCAGTGATGAGGGGGGTTGCCTCAAGGAAGTCGCTCATCGCTTTAAGCTCTCCTCCAATGCTCCTAGGCAAATGAGCGGCGTCCTCGATGTTTTTCGTAAGAATTATGCCTGCTTTGTTGTGAAGGATTACCTCGTCTGCACAGTACCTCTTCGGCTTTAATTCGATTCTCTTCACAGCGCTCATACTCGCTGTTCTCTGACGGAAAATCTATCCTCCGATAGGATATATGCTTTGCCCTCGAAACTCCCTGAACCGTCTCTAGCGCTTGCGCGCAACAACAAAGGCGTGTGCAATGTCGTAAGGCTCTAAGTGCAGAACCTCCTCTACCTTGTAGCCTCTCTCTTCGAGATGATCTATCTCTCTCTTATAGGTCTCGGACGGCTGCTTCGTGACATCGATGCTCATAGCCTTGATGGCGATCATTACCCACCCCGCATCCTTAAGGAAGAGGTCAGCGTTGTCCGCGACTATCTTACTCTGGAAAGGCTGTGCTATGTCCGCGTACACCACATCCACGATCTCGACGAGGTGTGCATACTTTGTGGGAAAACGTGCATCCGCGAGCAGCGGTATAACGTTACTCCTGTAAGCCGCTACCTTCTCTACAAACTCTCTCATAACACGAGGTGCGAACTCCACGCCGTAGAGCGCCCCTTGAGGCCCTATTATGTCGGAGACGTGGCTTGGCGTGGTTCCAGAAGCTGTCCCCAGGTATAGGACCTTGCTCCCGGGTGCTATCGGGTTTATGGAGAGGTTCTTCATTATCGCTCCGGCGAGCTTACTCCTATAGGGGTTCCAAATCCTATACTCTACACCTTTCAGCTGAAACAGCTGCTCTCCGTAGACCCTCACTTTGGGCGCAAGGTTTGCGGTGGCCAGCCTGGTACTGCCGTCTTCGAACTCAACCCAAAAGACTCCGGGAAACTTCTCGTGCGGCCTGACGTCAACCGCTCTAACGCTCATCGCTTACCACCCCTCTCCTTTCCTCTCTTTTTTAAGGTCTTTTCTCTGCCCTCGACCCGAGCCTTTTTGGGAGGAGTGGGATAGAGGGCCTTTATTTCCTCAACTCTCTTCTCCAGGTCTTCGCGAAGCTCATCCGCCCTGTACTCCCCAGTGAAAGCGTCAATCCTAGCCGCTATCGCGAGCTTCGCAGCCAGCGCCCTGGCTATTTTACCCCTTTGCCACTTAGGAGACCTGTGTATCAGGGGATGCTGGAAGATTACGCCGTGCTTAGGTGGCTTCGCGCCGTACTTCAGCGCGCGGAAGAGAGCCTTCTCAGCCCCTAGAACCTGTATGGTGCTTGCCGGGAGCCTAGCCAGCTTGCTCAGGCCTCCGGCGAGAGATATCAGCCGGGCTCCCAGTAGGGACCCGACAAGAGCCCGGATGTTAGGGGCTACCTCATACATGGCTTCGTCGATATACTTCTCGAGGCTACGCCTGACCGAGTACAGCTGGAGGCCCATATCCGAGATCAGGCGAATCGCCTCAAGATCAAACTCCGCAAGCTCGGCTCCCATGCTGTTCGCAGCCGCCGAGACTATCTTGGATGCAAGCTCTCCCTTGATTCCGATCTCTCCTAATGCCTCCTCGGTGATACGGCTCCTGCGCCCAATCTTGCTCACAATTTTTAGGTAATCTTCGTGTTCCTCCACTAGCTCATCCAGCTCGGGAAAGTGCAGACCATACCACTCTCTCACTCGTGAGGCGAAGAGGTTGATCGTCTTATTCACGTCATCCAGCGCCCGTATTGCCTGCGCTATGAAGAGATCCCTCTTCTCAGCGACCTCCTTGACCTTGCTGCGCGTGAGCTCGACGGCCATCTGGCGGAGCAAGTTGTAAAATTCCTGCTCCTGTACTCCCATAAGCCTCGCCATAGTCGCATGCATCTTCGCTCTGAGCTCGCGGAAGACAGGCGAGCCTAGCTCCACCTTCACATTAAGCCCCAACGTCTGCGCAATGAAGCGGGCTATATCCTCGTCCTCGACGAACAGGGTGTCATCCCGGGCGACGTACCTCTTGATCAATTCCAGTATATCCTGGGTCAAAGTCCCCCCTTCCAGTGCTTGAAGGTAAGCTCTAACCTCTTCGAAGCTTTTGCCAACGATAGTACTGGCGACAACTTCTCCTTTATCGTTTGCAAGCACCACGCCGAAAGGCATAGGAGCAAGGTAGTAGTGCCCCATAACCCCTCCGGTAGCTTGCCCACGACAGAGTATATTTTATTTTCCTGCCTCCCATCCGCAGGAGGCTGCTAACGCGATGAGGGTGCTGGGACGTGTCAGGCTTGTCAGCAAGCATGGCAACCTGGTGGTTGAGGCGCGTGAGGTCCCGGAGATAGGCGAGAAAGTGTACAATGACAGGATGACCCTCGTGGGCTACGTCTACGACGTCATAGGCCCTGTCCGGAGCCCGTTCATACTCGTGAAGGTGGATACCAGCAGGTGGAGGCCTGAGGCACTTGTAGGTAAGCTCCTCTATTGGCAAGGCCCGCGGCGCCGGGAGAAGCGCAGGAGAGCTTAAGCAACGTAAAAGCATATGATTGCCTGCTCTCCAGGCATTGCGACCAGGTCATGGGCGCACTGCTGCTTTCAGGAGAGTGGTGCTCCGAGCTCGCCAGGAAGCTTTCCGAGCGGGTGGGCTTCCCCTATTATGCACTTATAACGAGGAAGTTCCCGGACGGAGAGACCTACCTCAGAATACCGGTGGAGGTTTCAGGGAGGGATGTAGTCCTGCTGATCTGCGCAGGACGCCGGCCCAATGACGCTCTGGTGGAGGCCGTGTTCTCCTCAACCACACTGAAGAGGCTTGGAGCTAAAAGCGTAATCCTGGTGATGCCCTATTTCCCCTACGCCAGACAGGATAGCGAGTTTCAGCGAGGCGAGGCCGTGAGCCTCGCCATAGTTTCTAAAATGCTTGAAGAATCCGGCATCGACTCCCTGATCACTGTTGACATGCATCTACACCGCTTCAAGGAAATCTCCGAAGTCTTTTCAGTACCCGCATACAATGTCTCGGTAATGCCAGACCTGGCCGACTATGTGGAGAAAATCTGCAGAGACTGCGTGGTCGTCGCCCCTGATGAAGAGGCGGAACAGTGGGCCCGGGTATTCTCCGAAAGGCTGAAGAGCGAGTATGTCGTGTTCAAGAAGAAGAGGCTGGGAGATTACCAAGTTGAGATTAGTGGAGCTATTCGGGGAGCTGAGCGTGCCGTGATCGTAGATGATATAATCAGCACGGGCGCCACAATAGCCACAGTCGCGCAGGCACTCGCTGAGAGCGGCGTGAAAGAGATTATTGTTGCATGCGCCCACGCACTACTGGCAGACGGTGCAGAGGGCAGGGTTCTCGGAGCTGGTGTCAGGGAGATTATAGCCTCAGACACGGTGGTGAACCCCTTCATGAAGGTTTCCGCCGCCCCAGCCATTGGGGTAGGGATTCTGCACGCAATCCAAGAGGTGAAGAGACTAAAAGCCTCTGGGGATATCGTGAGGTGATAGTAGCGCGCAACGGGCTGTTCGTCTCAGAGCTAGAGCATAGAGGGCATTCAAGTAGCTAACTAAATAATTTATTCTTATTCATTCTTACTTAAATGCTTTTACCAACTTAATGAGCTCGCAATTCAGCACAGGTATAACCCGCGTACATAGCGAAGTTCATAAACCTTGACGGGGTAGGCTCTCCGCGTGGTGTGGTATGGTTGAGTTCAAGCCGGCTACGAAGAAGCAGGAGATAGCGGCTAACTCGCTGGAGAGCCTTCACGCCAACGTGATCGGAGTCTTCGGCCCAGCAGCGCTGGGAAGAGCTGGCGCATATGAACACTAAGCTAAGGGTGCTAAGCTGGAAGGAATTCTATGAGAAAGCACTGGCCCTAGCACTGACTATCAGAGACAAGGGGTATAAACCCGACATTATTGTAGCAGTAGCTAGAGGGGGGTGGGTTCTGGGGAGAATTCTCTCAGATGCACTCAGCGTGAGAGAGACAGCCAGCATAACTATCCAGTATTACAGGGGGCTCAACGATAGAGACGAGGTTCCGCGCGTCTCGCAAACAGCAACCGGTACACTCTGCGGGAAGAGGGTGCTTCTTGTAGATGATGTGGCAGATACAGGCGCAACCCTTGACCTCGCACTGAGAGAACTCAGGAACGCGAATGCAGGTGGTGTGAGAACCGCCACCTTGTTTGTCAAGGAGTGGACGCGCAACCTACCCGACTACTACCTGGAGGTCGTGAAGGAGTGGGTGGTCTTCCCCTACGAGTACGTCGAAGTACTAAGCGAGCTAAGGCGGAGAGGTATTGGTCGAAGCGAGCTCGAGAGCATGGGCTTCGAGAAGGTATTACTCGACCTCCTGCTGAGGGTGGTAGAGCGCCGTGAGTAGCTCTCAGGTGCAATCCGCCCTCTCTCGCGAGCTTCTCTCCAGCGAGCTTGAGCCGCTGGAGAGAGACTTCTATAGAAAGGCTATGCAAGCCGCTAAAGAGGCTGAGCGCGCTGGCGATAAAGTTACTGCGGAACTTCTAAGGAACTCTGTTAGGCTGCTGTTTCTTCTGCGGCTTCAGAAGGAACTGCGCCAGATGGCCGAAGGTAGAGATTTACCCCGGAACATTCCTGAGGAGGAGAAGGCCGTTATAGACTTCGTCGGAAGAATTCTCTTGTCGCTTGGAGAAGCGCCCGCAGCCGCGGAAGAGCAATTGGGCCTGCAAACGCTCGAAAGGAGAGCGCCCGGAGTGAGGAGGGAGGAAGGAGTTCTTGTAGCATTTCTCAAACCCTACCCGCGTATAGTGGACAAGGACCTGACTCTAGGCCCGTTCAAGGCAGGAGACGTAGCCCGGATCCCTAAAAGAATCGCCGAAGAGCTTTCAAAAGAGAACTACGTGGAGATAATAGGGTAGCGCGCCACCCTGTTACCCCGCCCTGGGCGCAGGGCTGTCGCTCTTTGTCGCGAAAGTGCTAAATAGACCGCCAGGAGAGCTACCCAGAGTATGTCTGTTGACGAAGCTGCTAGGAAGCAACCGTTGACAAACATAGGAACTGCGGGGCACGTAGACCACGGCAAAACAACCCTAGTCGAGTCTTTGACAGGCATATGGACGGCGAAGCACTCAGAGGAACTTAAGCGGGGTATAACCCTGAAGATCGGCTATGCGGACGCCATCATATACAGATGCCCTAAGTGCCCTCCCCCTCAGGCTTACTACACTAACGCCACTGCGCCGCGTGATCTCCGATGCAGGTACTGCGGCTCTCCTTTAGAGTTTGTAAGGAAGATTTCCTTCGTAGACGTTCCAGGGCACGAGATGCTTATGTCGGTCATGCTCTCCGGCGCAGCATTGATGGATGGCGCACTGCTTGTAATAGATGCGTCCAAGAAGTGCCCGCAGCCCCAAACACTAGAGCACTTCAAGGCTCTAGAGATAGTGGGCGTACGCAACGTGATCGTTGTACAGAATAAGATAGATGTTGTGAGCAAGGAGAGAGCGCTTGAAAGCTACAAAGAGATACGCGAGTTCTTAGAAGGCACGTGGGCAGAGAACACACCAATAATCCCTGTGTCATCGATGCACAGAGTCAACATAGACGTGCTAGTGTGGGCTATGGAAAGATACATACCAACCCCTAAACGGGACCCGTCTTTAACGCCGAGAATGCTTGTCGTTAGGTCGTTCGACGTGAACAAGCCCGGAACACCCGCAAAGGACCTCGTAGGCGGGGTTCTCGGAGGAACCATCGTGCAGGGTATGTTCAAAGTCGGTGAGGAAATAGAGATAAGACCGGGCATCAAGGTGAAGCGCGACAACCGGGAGGAGTACGAGCCCCTCTACGCCGAGATAACTTCACTGATGTCGGGGAGCGAGCGGCTCGAGGTCGCGTACCCTGGAGGCCTCGTGGCCGTTGGCACAAACCTGGACCCTAGCCTCACTAAATCTGACAGCCTCATAGGGAACGTCGTGGGGAAGCCTGGAACTCTCCCAGAGCCCCTTTACGAGCTGGAACTCGAATACAAGCTCCTCGAGCGGGTCGTAGGCTTAGACAAAGCTGGCCCCATAGAACCTTTGAAACCAGGGGAAGTACTTCTGGTGAATGTTGGCACGGCGTTGACAGCTGGGGTTGTGACCTCGGCGAGAAGCGACACTGTACACCTGAAGCTTAAGGTGCCCGTGGTTGCCGAGAAGATGGCAAGAGCCGCTATATCCAGACAGTACAGCGGCAGGTGGCGACTCATCGGCTATGGTTTTGTTGTCGCTTGAGAGCTGCAAGCTCGTTCTTCGCGGCTACGATTTTCCTATACGTGTCGGCGAGCGCTTCGGGAATCACTTTGGTGTTGGCCACGATCGGCATGAAATTCGTGTCCCCAGCCCACCTAGGCACTACGTGAATGTGCAAGTGGTCCTCCAGTCCTGCACCAGCAACCTTTCCGATGTTCACACCTATGTTGAATCCGTCAGGAGATAGAGCCTTCCGAAGCCACTCAAGCGAGTTCCTCAACGTTGTTGCCATCTCGAGGAGCTCGGAGTCACTGAGCTGCGTAAAGTCTGCTACGTGTCTTGTAGGAGCTATAAGGAGGTGCCCAGTATTGTATGGGTAGTTATTCATCACAACAATCACGGAGTCGGTCTTGTGCACAACAAGCTTTTCCTCCGGGTTGTTACTCTTTACGGCTTCGCAGAGAAAACACCCGCTGCTCTTCCCTATCTTAGCATATTCTATATACTTCATGCGCCATGGTGCCCAGAGTATGTCCATAATTTTCACATCATATTGCGGAGTATTTCGTATTTATATTCTTCGAGAGGCTCTCCGGCGAAGCACGTATCTTGCGCCTCCAGCAGCCTGGTTGCTACCTCTATGGGAGCATCAAACCCTGACAGCGCATCAACTATTTTCTCGACTAAGCAGGTATACTCTTTAGCGTCTCTCCCAAGCAGGATCCCCCTGCTCACCAAAGTTTCGAATTTCTCTTTATCTATAATCCTTATTTCACCACCTATTTTAACTACATCAATCGCCAAATCAATGTACTTAAGAGCATCCGCGCCGGCCACCTCTAAGGGTGTATTCACGTTCACGTATACCCCCTTGGCTTCTCCCTCCTTAGAGAAGTAAAAATGCGCAACCACCCTAGCTAAGGGCCATGTAAATGATAGTATTTTATCGCCGGGGATTTTGTGTATACCAAGCCCGTCGTACACCCCCTCTGAGCGCACACTCCTGCTGAGCAGTATAACACCCTTAGGGGCTAAGCACGCATCAGCCTGCCATGAGAACTCGCCCGAGGGAAGTTTCTTGTGCACTAGTCTCACACGACCGCTCTCTAGAATTTTTCTAAAAAGCCCCGCGTAGAGCTTCGCCATCTCCGAGAAAGTCGCAGAGCCTTCCAGCTCTACTCTGTCGACATAATCGCTCAGCTGCTTTACTCCCGTGGACTTTAACAGGTGGTGGAGGGGTGCTGTCACCGAATACCTGTTTCTGATGGAGTCCAGCCTAGCGGCGGCATCTGGGGAGAAGTGGATAAAGGCTATGCTTTCCCCCTGGGCTAGGAGAGCTGGGCCGTTCCTCTCCCTCGCAACCTTGCGCAGCGTCTCCGCGCGCTCAGACAGCTCTCTGATCTCCGAGGCTACTTCTAGCAGGGTTGCGTTCTGTGCTGCGCTCCTTATCCTCACGCCCCAGCCCTCAGGCGCTGTCATCTGCGCCAGAGTCAGCATCTCAGCCGCCAAAGCCGTGTCTTTGAAGTGCTCACTAACGCCGTGGCGCCCTCCCTCAATCAGCCTCACGTAGGTGCCTGTCAGCGCTATTCCCTGAGCGAGGAGCGGGTTCTCTTCGCCAGGCCTGACTACGTAGCCTGCTGTCAACTCTCCTTCCTTCAGTGGATGCCTCGAGCTGAGAAGAGCGCGCGCCGCGCCAGGCAGCTTCACTACATATAGCCCTTCTTGCAGGCGTTCGATTATGCGCACTAGGAACGTCGTGTAAGGCCCCGCTTCGAGGTATACAGTCATACTACCTGGGACGGCTGCTGCGATCGCGTAAGCCACGTGGGGGACTAGCTCCGGATCACCCACAACTACGACCCCCTTCTTGTCCTCCAGGTCCTTCACCGTTACAGCCACTCCTCGACCCCGAACTCTCGCGGAGGGCACGCGCTCCCTAACCTTCTCTGTCAGGTCGGTAAACATGTATCCAAAATCATCCAGGAGCCCTGTCAAAGCTGTAGCGTAGATCCCTCTGATGCGAAGCAAGCTCCCTCACCTATCGTGCGCGCGGTAGAATGTGTACCATGGTCGCGGCGGAACCTTCTGCCGCTTCAGCGGGTAGCGCCTCACGTACCCACAATTGAGGCATGTGACGGCTACGTACTTCATCTTCCCTCGCCTTCGAAGTCGTACTCGGGCGGTTGCTCCCAGGATTAGCCATGCACCGCAGCGCCTGCAGACGCGAGCCTTAAGAAAATCTGGGTAATGGAGCTGCGCCTTTCTCGCAATAGCCAGGGCGAGCTCTCCGTACCTGTTGGCCAGCTCGGGCTCTGCAGTCCTCACCTGCTCTGCGAACATCACGAGCCGCTTTATTCTCTGCAGTGCGAGGTCGCGCAAATACTTTCTATTACTGCGCCTCGTCATCACTACTCAGAGAAAACATGGAGAAGCTTTTATTGATACTTGCAGACGCCGGCCTAGAACTCGTACCTCGGGAGATCTGGCACCATCCAGCAGTATGGAACACTGCCTATGCCAGAGGTAAGAAGCCCGGCGAGATTCTCCTCGATATATCGCTTCACTATGCTGCCGCGAAAGCTCTAAAAGACTGGAGGAAGAGGGGGCGCCCCGATATTCTTCTCACGTGCTTGCTACTCGCTTTGAGCACCCTGCTCAATAGGAGGGGCCTGCTCGAAATCGTGATACATACGTACGGGGGGCTTGTGATTAAGGTGGATCCTGCAGTCCGCATACCTAGGAACTATAACAGGTTTGTCGGGCTGATGGAGCAGCTCCTACTGAGGGGGAAGGTGCCGCCCGACTCTGAGAAGCCCCTGCTTTGGGTATCGCACGAAAAGCTCGAAGACGTCGTGAAAGCTTGGAATCCCGACTTCGCGGTGCTCATGCACGAGAAGGGTGAAAGGGTGCACGCACGCGAACTAGCCGCGAGGCTCTCTGAGCATGAGAGACCTCTGGTCCTCGTGGGCTGCTTCCAGAGCGGTGAGTTCTCCGAGGAGGTGCTCAAGCTGGGCGGCAAGCCTTTCTCTTACGCGGACGAGGTTCTCGACGCATGGTACGTCGTCGCGAAAACTCTTCTAGCGCTAGAGGATCGGCTGGGGATCGCGTAGGTGATGCCTTTTGAGGGTTCTCGAGATAGACGAGAGAAGAGGGGAGCTGAAAATCTTGCTCGAGGTTCCTGAGGATTTTTACTTCCTAGCATTGTTACTTGAGAGAAACGATGTTGTTTACGCGTGGACTACAAGGCAACTACGAGTGGACACGGAGGGTAGGAGGGGTGACAGGGTGCGCGTGTACCTGGGGTTACAGGTCGAGAAAATCTCTTATTCGAAGTTCCTACGTAGAATAAGAGTTACTGGAAAGATAGTCGATGCTCCTGAAGACGTGAGTGGGAAGGGTTCTTATCACACGCTCTCCTTAGGTTTAGGCGACGTCGTGAGAATAGTGAAGCCAGAGGGTATTAGCGCTTTAACGCGGGAAATTCTCTCGAAGGCGTCCTCAGCGATAAAGAGGGTTCTGCTGATCTCGGTGGGCGATGATGAAGTGGCGGTGGGCTACCTGTCACCTGTGGGGGTCGAGATTAAGATCGTATCCAGCATCGACTACAGGAAAACAGGGGAGGAGGGGAGTATTAGGGAGCAGATGTACACTCCCTTGAGGGGAAAGCTGGAGGATGTATTGAAGAGCGGCTACACGGAGGGCGCGGACGAAGTAGTCGTAGCTACTACAGAGCGGCTCACAGAGATTGTGAGCGAGGTCGTCAGAGACGTCGGCATACGCGCCAAGCTGGTTAAGGTAAGTGAAGGAGGAGAGGCAGGGATTCACGAGCTTCTGCGTAGGGAGGATCTGAGGAGCCTCTTTGCGGAAGTTAGAGCCGTCATCGAGAGAGAGCTCGTGGACGAGGTCCTTCGGAGCATCTCGAGAGGTTCAAGGAAGGTTGTGCTAGGCCTCGAAAACGTTACAAAGGTGGCAAAGTGGGGAGTTATAGAGAAACTTCTTGTTGTCGACGATCTTCTCTTTGACGTGGTGACGAGAGAAGCTGTCCTCGAGCTTCTCAACAACGTCTTGAGCTCCTCAGGGAAAGTGTACATAATCCCCTCGGAAAGCGAGTGGGGGCAAACCCTGAGAAAGCTCGGGGGCGCTGCAGCCCTGCTCTTCTACGAGCTCAGTAACCTGGAGAGCACCACAATATAAGAGGTCAGACCGCCCTCGTTTATCTTATACTTTGCAACCACCGAGAAGCCCCTCCGCGCGCCAAGCTTCTCAACGGCTTTTGGTCTCGCCGTAAGCACTACGAGCTTCCCCTCTTTTCTGAGGGCTTCCGATGCTACGTCGAAGAGACCTCTATAGACGGCAGCAAGCCCGCCCACAGCTCTCTCCCTAATGCCGAAAGGCGGATTTGTGACCACGGCGTCTACCTCCCGTAAGAGCGGGTGTCTACGCACATCGGATGCAAGGATGTGAATCCTCGGGTAAACCCCTGCTTCGAGCGAGTTAAGCCTAGCTCCAGCCGCGTAGTCCTCGTTCACGTCGCTGCAAAGCAGTTGCGCCTCCGCAGCCTGAGAACATTCAAGCGGAATAGTACCGCTCCCGCAGAAGGGATCAAGCAGAGTCTCGAAGGGTATGGCTAGCCTGCACATAGCGTAAGCGATTACGGGGTTGAGTGCTGAGGGGTGTACAAACACCCTGTATGGTCTGTCACGTAGCCCGTGAAAGAATGACAGGTCCAAGCCGTACCTGTATACTCCGTCCTCGTACTCGACGTAAAGGGGTAAGTTGGGGAAGTCCAGCGACACCTCGAGCCCCAGCTCCTTCCTAACTCTCTCTCCCACAATACGTGCCAGATCCAGCGAGGTGAAACCCTCCTTTTTGGTAACTCTCTCCGCATGAACGGAAAAGTACAAGCCCTCCACACGTAATCCCTCGACAAAGGAGACAATGTTCGCAAGTAGCTCCTCAAGAGAGGATGCTTCTCCAGCAATTAGCCTTAACCCCTCGAGGGACCTCGCCTTCTCAGCTAGCAGTGGTAGGCAATTCTCATCTACTTCGAGAAAAACCCTTCCAGAGAGCTTGGTGTAGCTAGCCTTAGCCTGTCGACAAATCTCCCTTACCTCATCCACCACCATGAATTCCAGGCCGGGGACGGTCGTCGCGAGGATCCTCCGCATAGCTAAATCCCCACACCTTCAGCGGAATTCGCGAACAGCGTTTACAAGGATCACGAAGTAGTTCTGCCTGGCTATCTCTACCGCGAGCTCCGGCGAGAAAGTACCGTAGGTGTGCCACATTGCTAGTGCAAGGTAAGCAGCAACCAGCCTCAGAGCTAAGAGGCTGGGATCCGCCTTCACGACGTATATCACCCCCTCCTCGAGAGCCACAAAAGACCCTTCGGCGACCCTTAATGCGCCTCTGGGCGGTCTGGCATCACTCTCAAGAATGCGTACCTCAGTTACTGAGGGGCGGCCTAAGTTCATTTTAGCTGCCACCGCATCTGCTAGATCCAAGATACGCTTTACAAATCCCTCCACAGCGTTCAAGCTACGGTGTTACGGGGGGCGGAAATTGTTTTCTTCAAATACACTCAAGGAATGGCAGATGCGCGCCGCTTTTGCGCGCTAGCCATGACGCTGATTCGTTCCAGATCGGCGACCGTAGCCGCTGTAAACATGTACCCCTCTTTCGCTAGAGCCCATAAGGGGCTATTTTTAGTCACAGAGTACTTCACACCGTGCTTACTCTTCCCGGCAATGTTGATGAGCCCTCTCTCACGTAGTCCTTCAAGCACATCCTTCACAAGCGTCAATATCACCGGGTGGGTGTCGATGCCTGCGAGAACAGCTATCTTCTTGGGGTTGAAGGTTACCAGACCCCCCTTGGTCCTCCTAATCATCTCGAGCAGCGTGTTCAGGACAAGAGCGGAAAACTCGTTATAGTTCCTGTAGACCCCAGTCTTCATCACTGCTGATAGCCAACCTTAGGGGTGATTACTCGAACATTTCTCATCGCTAAAGAGGACGGCCGTAAATTACCCGTATTACATTGAGAGAGAGCAGAGAAAGATGTAAGCCTCGCCCTGCAGAGGGGGATGCTTAAGCAACCCCGCAGCAGGGTTAGGTGCGCAAAGCACGGTTTTTCTACCGCCTCTGTGTGGAGTAACTTCGTGGAGTTGTCTGCAGATAAAATCTTCCGCGCTCTTGCCAGCCCTGTTCGCCTTAGAGTGCTGAGAGCTCTCTACAGCGGGAGTAAGAGACTCTCCGAGGTCGCTAACCTACTGGGAGTGAGCCCAGAGCAGCTCATGTATCACTTGAAGCAGCTGAAGAACGCGCAGCTAGTAAGCCAGGTCAATGAGTTCTATACGCTCACAGACCTCGGAAGAAGAGTCTACAGCTTAGTTGTAGAGCTAGAGGTTTCGCTAAGGCTAGCAGAACACGAGCCCCTGGTGTTCAATGGAAAAGGCGCGCCCATACCCCTTCGCCTATACCTCCAGGCGCTGGCCTTCTGGATCTACGGCGTCGATACCCGCTCTAGAAGGGGTATCAGGATAGAAAACCTTCTCGAGGAAGTTTCCAGCCTGAGGAGCGACGCCGCCCCAGAGTTGTCGATGCTGCTGCTGTCCCTCTCGCAACTGATCAGGGAGAGGAAAACCGACGTGGGCAGAGTTGAAGAGGTGATAAGCAGGCGTTATGGAGTGCGCGAAAAATCCAGCAGAGCTCTGGAGATTCTAAGCGAGACAAGGCTTTATGACTTTGTTCTTTTGAAACTTGCTAGCGCCTTCATGAATCCAGACAACGGGGTCTCTCTCGTATATGTTCCCACCCCTCAGCTCGAACACTTGAGAACGCTCCTCAGAGGTGAGACTTTGCCGAGCGAGATCGTGATACGAATCCCCGGCGACGAGCAGAGTGCACCAGAGACCCTAGGCTTGCTCGCGGTGATCTCACGTTTTCTCAGAACTTCTATCGTGCTGCACGCGGAGGCCCTTGATGACATCCTTCCGGAGCTGGAGAGGATTTTAGAAGAAACAGTGCGTACTTACCCGCTCCTTATAATACACGCAAAGAGCAGCAACGAGTTCTCAACCACTACGTGCAGATATTTGACGCAGATGATTAACAGAGGTGTTCCCGTGCTCTTTAGTTTTCAGGAGCTAGTGCCCTCCGCTGGGATGTTTGCTCTCGAGATCGGAGAGGACGCCGCGTTACACCTGGGCTCCTGCACAGTACTTGGACCAGAGCTGGCCTCCAAATCGCGCATCCTGGGGAAGGAGCTGAGCGATCTCCTAGAGGGGCTTGCACCCGGGATTATAGACTTGTTCAAGATCCTCAAAAGAAAAGCCTCCCTGTGGAGTAACCTGATAGGAATTACCTCTACAGAGACAAAGATCGTCGCTCAAATCACACTCGCAGGAGCAGAGGTCGCGTACACGATGCTAAGCGGGAGCGAAGAGAAAGACAAGCACCTCTACGATTACCAGCTTGTCGAGCGGTCAAGAAGCTTGCTCGCTGAGCTGAAAGCATTCACGGAGGAAAAGCTCGCAGAGGAGGGGGTCCGCGCCCTGTATACCTTCTTCTCGCCAAGAGAAACTATCACCCTGGAGAAGGGCGCTGGACGCTGGGTTGTAAACAACATCTCTCCCTTCACTCTAGTAGGCAGGTCCTTTGAGGAAACTTTAGCTCTCGAGAGCAGGCTGCACACACTGGTGCAGCCTGCTCCCAGCATCCTCGAGATCCGTTTTCGCGAACTGAGCGCTGTGCAGCTGGAGCACACGCTCCGGTCACTGGAAAAGCTTGGAGTCAGACTTTTTACGGTCACTAAGACTGGAATTACGTACTGCGAGGAGTGCGGAAACATCTTCGGAGGGAAACTCCCACGATGCCCGCGCTGCCAATCTGTCAGGCTGACCCCCTTAGTCAGGGTCGACCTCTCGTATACACCCTCCACAGAGCTTCTCCCCGGCTACGCCGAGGAGGCCGAAGCTAGGGGTTCTGCAGAGCACTACTTTACACATGAAAGCAGCTGGCTAGAGCGGCGCTAGAAGGATACACTACCCGCCCTGTCGAGCACCTCATGTATATAAGCTATGCAGTGGCTAGCCAGGTAGGACTTTCTGCCTAGGCTCAGGGCTGAGTCGCACTCCGACTTTAACTTGGTTAAGAGGTCCTTTGGGAAGCCTATATGATCGCCGAGGACAAACGCCAGCCGCGAAGCATGTAGGCGAAAGTTCTCCAGATCCTCACCATCCTCCACTAGCAAGTGCACCTGGAATCCCTCACTCTTCAAGGCCCGAACAGCCTCGAGCGTTCCCTGCTTTATCAGCGCCACGCAGCCCTCTTCGCCTCTGAGAGCGCGTAGAATAACCGCTGCCACATCCCTCTCTCCGGGTCTCCGCACGAACCGACATGAGGAATCAATGTAAAGAGCCGCTGGGGGATTAGGAGGGCCGTGCAGCACGGCTACGAAAAGAGTATCTCTGCGAGGCGAAGTTGTATCCCAAATAGCGCTGATGAAAGCTCGGGCAATGACGTCCATGCGCCCTCCATAGGTGGCTAGCGTCTCCTCTGTAAACACTGGGGCAGTAGCACCGGTATTAGAGTGTAGGACAAATACTCTCCTGTAAGAGGCCAGCATGACGCGCTAGAAGAACTCGAAGCGCATTTTGATCTTCTTGCGCTCCTCCTCGGGCCTTATTTTTATTATACCTCTGTGTATAGCGCACCTCAGGCACAGGTACTTCGTGACAGTATACTGAGGAAGTATAGCTCCCTTATCTTTCAGCTCCTTAGCAAGCTGCGGGTCAACAGGCATAACAGGCTTTGTCAGCTTCACCGCCTTGGATCGCGGGATCAGTGCCCCGCACTCATCACACTGAACGATGTCCTCTTTACCCTTACCTCCCTTGTGTCTCCCCCTGCTCTTTCTCTTCTTAGGCATTAAGCGCTCAGAAGGTGTGCCTTACTCTGGGTCTTATATATTCTGCGCGTGAAGCTACTCCGCGATCTTCCTCCGTAGGTGTCTAGCACTCTTCCTCGCTAGGCTGAGAGCGTCGTTGACCTTATGCTCAGGCACTTTGAGAACCTTAACAGCGATCTCACGAATAAGCCAGTCCGGGGGTGCGGCCTTCTCGGAGCTTAGCCTAAGACACATAGCGTGCTTCAGAGCCTCTTTCTCGATGCGGTCTCTTACTTCGCCCTTAGCAATGCTCTCGGCGAGCTTATACGCTATGAAAAAGCGCTTGAAACCTAAGAAGTTGGGCGCGTACTCCGGGAAGCTTTTTTCAAAAGCGAGTAGCACCTTGAGGAATTCATCTTCAGGCATGAAGCCCAACGCAACCGCCGTCATAGCCAACCTTAGTATGCGAAAAACTATGTTCTCGTCCACCTTCTCGAAAACCTCTTCAGTCGCCTTGCGAGGGTCTTCACCCTTCATCACTCTCTCCAGCACCATGTTGGCCGCGTACTCGACCACGAACAGGTCACGCACTTTCTCAAGCTCCTCATCCAGGCCTAGTCCATGCTTCCCTACGAGGAACACTGTAGCGAGCTCCTTGTCGTAAATATCTATCTTCGTCTTCCCCCTAATCGGCTCGATTCTCCCTGCTTCGTACGCTTCTCGCAGAAGTTCGACTAGTTCCCTCCTAGTAGACACTGACCCATTGAGAATCTCCCCCCAGATGTTTACAGCAATCTCTACCCGCTCCTTGTGCAGATCCGAAGCCGTGGGCATCCCGCAGGCCCCTTGAGCATGCCGATGCAACCTAGCGTATTTTCTCGACGATAATTCTCGTGGGGAGAGGCAACTTAGAGGCTGCCCGCCTTAAAGCTTCCTTAGCTATTTCTACGTTTTTCTCATCCACGAAGAGGATTACAACGGGCTGCCCAGCCTGCACTCGAGCAGCTCGACCAATGGGGGTTCCAAAAGCCAGCCTCATGCCGTCCTGCAATCGATCCGCGCCCGCCATAGCCATCATCTTGTTCTCGCGGAGTATATGGTGCGGGTAGACGGCTATCCTCATAAAGTAGTTCGCATCGCCAAGCTTTGAGGAGAGGAACTTGTTCGCGTGCTGGCGAGCTGCCTCTAGAGCATTAGCTCTTATCTGCCCAGGTTTTTCAACTACCAGCATAAGCCGTGTGTTAAACTCTCCTTTAGGGTTGCCTAAGTCGAACTTCGGCACTAGCACAGGGGGATTGCTTTTGATGTACTCAAGCCTCGTGTAGGGTGGAGTTCCGAAGTGCCTGTAGCACCTCCCTGGTCTCAGCGGCATCTTTTTTCACCACTATAGCCAGAGAGCTATGTGCAATGCCCTGAACTATCTATAAAGGTTTCGCACATGAAGAGAGCTATGCTTTCGGCCAGCGCACACGTGAAGTAGAAGGCATATGGTGCCGAAAAACCTGTGCACCGGAGAGTTAGTTGGCCTGGGCGAGGAGGGAGGGAAAAACCCGGTTTAGGATCTGTCTTTGCTCAGCTCGCTCTCACGCGAAGATTACCTCCGCGCCTGCTCGCGGGGTTGAAGGGGTGGTGAGGCGCCGCAAGGCACAGAGCCCAGAATATTACCGAGAAGAGGGTGCTCCAAGGTGCGAGAGGCAAAATGGGGAGAGCACGGGCGAGGCTAGTGCTTTGCCTTAACCTTGATGCTCTGGGGGGTCCACCCTACCTCTCTGCCGCACACAGGGCATCTCCCACCGAATTTGACGTAGAGCCTGTATAAGTTGGGTATTTTCTCGCCTTTGTAGAACACATACCCGCATCTCGAGCAAATGACGGTGAACATAGTAACATAGTGAGGTACTAGGGGGGCCTTTTACATAAGTGCATCGCTCTCGCGCCGCTGAGAGATTACTCTCTAAGTTATTCTCTACTAAGAGTGTTCTCTAAACGCTCTTTCATTTTGATGAGCTTGCCTTTGAGCAGGATCCTTAAGGCATCTACTTCGTGATTCTTCCCGTGTCCAACACCCTCAACCACCGGTAAGTCTCTCTCCTCAACTTCTACAACCTCGACCCGATGCCCCCACCGAGAAGCTTCGAGAGAAAATGATCGTGCCCCTATGCCCAAGTAGACTCTAAGCCGGTAGTACCTGCTGAGCCTCTCTAAGGAGCATAAGAGTTCCGAGGTTGGGAGAACTCCTTTGTAGACGACCTCGTCGCCAACTAAGACTACAATACCGCTGCGAGACGCTCCTGGGTCTATGCCCATCTCCACCAGCTCGGCTCCCCTCAGCTGTAAAGCCACAAATACCGGTACTAGGAACTCAGGATACTCGCCCTCTAGGATATCGCAAGGAACTACGACATCACCTTCCGCTCTGCTGAAGTCATAGGGCACGCCCTTAAGGAGAATAATCATCTTGGCAGTTTTATCCCTGCATGGTTCTTCTGCCCTAACCCTGAGCATCCAATGCACAAGGCCCCTGCATCCGGAAAAATCTAGCGCGATCTTGTCACCCGCCTCGGCGCCTCTGGATGAAGTCCAGGGGTATAAGATACGCGTGCTCCTCGAGAAGCTGGGGCGTTAAGATAGATGCTCTGATGAAATCCTCCTCCCTGCTGATTCTCACAAAGCTCTCTACGCGTTTACTCAACACGCTGTAGAATAGGGGTTTACCCTTGTAGGTCTCCGTGGTCACCACAACTACTGAAGCCGAGAGCTTAGTGGCAATGAACCTAAGCGCTGATGCGATAAAGAGAGCTGCCTGCATTACAGACCTCTCCTTCATTCCGCAGTACAGGGGTATGCACTCAGAGCCAAAACCGTCGTAGGCAATAATCTTCCACTCCCTCTGCCTCTCGACCATAAAGTCCAGCAGTAGGTTGACAGCTTCTCTGAAGTTCAGCGCCTGAAAGGTATCTATGTTGCTGTCTGCATGCCTACTTAATGCATGCTTGCCGAGCCCAATGTAGGCTGCTTTACCCTTCTGCGTCTCCAAGCAGGTTAGTACGAGGCTGGTCTTGAAGGACAGAGGAGGCCCATACAGGGCTTTAAGACCTGGCTGTTTGATGAGCCCGAGAAAACTCCTCCAAGTACCCAGCTCGCTGCGCCGCGTGTGCGGCAAAGTCTTGCCGCCTCTTACCGCAGGTACTTATCACCTCCTAAAGCCCTGGTCACAGGTTGCTGCGGTTCTACTTCCAGCTGTAAATGAGTACTAGGAGAAGCGCGGAAATTACCGTCAGGAGAAGCCCGGTTGTGAGAATAGCACTCATCTGCTGCCTTCTGTACCTGTACTTCGGAGCCTCGTAAAGCATCAAGAGGCCCGCTATACCTATCGCGCACAGGAATGCCACTACCAGCATCTCACTAACAGTCTGAGCCCCCGTACCCGGGTAGAAGAAGTAGACGCCAAACGAGGGAGGGGGCCTTTCAGCTAGGACATAGACTACCCCTGCGCTCACCAGTACCGCGAAGAGCAACAGCACAAGCGCCAGGATTTTAGGCTCCAGCAGCTGTCCAACGCGCATGGCTGGCATCGTCCTCATCCACGCGTGATTATTAATTATCTCTTTCGACTGCGCACTAGCTGAAGAGAGCGTGGAGCTGCGAGGCAAGCAGGGCGAGTATTGCTATAAGCATGCCAGTGAGGGTTAGCTTCCGGGCCTTCTCCGCGGTCTCGATGCAGGGCTTCCGGACAACTATGACAGCAGAGTAAGCGAAAAGCAGGTCTACCGCTAGTATTAGGGCTGTATAGACAGATGTAAAGAGCGGGATGGCTGCTATACTCAGTGCGATCGCGAGAGCTATAAAGACCGCTGCGACTACCGCAGCGCTCCTCTCGCCGATCTCGCAGGGTAGCGTGCAGATCCCCGCTCTAATGTCACCTGGTAAGTCCCTGATGCCCTTGATCACCTCTCTGCCTATGTTGGCCGTCAGAGCTATCGCTGAGAAGACTAGTGCTTTATCGGTGAGCACAGACATGCTCAGAGAGCCGTAGAGGAATGCACTTGCTGTTAGCAGTGAAACGATAATGTTACCGAAGAAGGCTAGCCGTTTTACGAAAGCATTGTAGAGGAAGCCCAGTAAAAGAGCGGTGACCGCGAGAGCAAAGGGGCCCGTGCCTAGGCAAGCGGATATAGCTAACCCTGCTGAGCCGCAGAAAATCACTAAAAGCCATGCCTGCCTCAGGCTAAGATCCCCTTTAACGAGCGGACGATCAGGTCTGTTCAGCCTGTCCTCCTCGATGTTCATAACGTCGTTGCCCGCAAAGAGCGCGGCCTCCAGCAGGAAAGCAGCCAAGCATGCAAGAAAAACTCTCAGGGGGTTCAGGAGGCCCGCAGTCAGGGCGCCTGCTAGCACAGCCACGCTGAGCATCACGCCGTGCTCCACGCGAATTAGCTTTAGCACGGCACCTGGCTTCATCGGAAACCCTTCCCTCCTGCAAGCTTAAAACGCTCGCGTTCACAAACTTTAGCAAAGCCTAACCGCGTGCTCGCAATAGTACGATGCGTAGCGTGCTGAAGATAAAGTGGCGGGCCCGCCGGGATTCGAACCCGGGACCTGCGGCTTAGGACTGCGGCGCCTGGAAGCGTGGCCGCCGCGCTTCCTGACTGCGCTACGGGCCCCAGAGAGAAGGCCTTCTGAAGCCCCAAATAAGCTTTTTCCCCCGTGCACGTGTTAAACTACTCTTATCTCTATCCGCACGGTTGGGGGGACCCTTGTACGCATGAGCAGCCTTGTTGCACGTTCGTCCGCGTCCATGTCTATTAGCCTCTTGTGTATTCTGAGCTCAAACCTGTCAAAGGTCTCGTAGCCCTGACCTGAAGGCGCCCTTCTTGTGACTACCTTTAAACGCTCCACGGGGAGCGGTGTAGGACCTCGAATGTTCACACCTGTGCGGCGGGCTATCTCCTTAATCTCCTCGCATACCGCGTTCAGGTCCTCGATCGAGGTACTCGTCAGCTTGATCCTGATCCTACCCGGCATGGCGAAAACCCCTTCGACGAGAAAAACACGGTATTAAAACCTTACCTTTTATGAGCTGTACTCTTAGTAGCCCTCGGCCTTCTTGACGTCAATTACCACGCCTGCAGCGATGGTCCTACCAGAGTCCCTTATGGCAAACCTCCCGAGTTGCGGTATCTCGGAGAATTTTTCAGCAACCACAGGCTTCCTCGGCTTGAACCTGACCACGGCTGAGTCGCCTTGCTTGATGTACTGCGGGTTCTCCTCTTGGACGCTGCCGGTTCTGGGGTCAAGCTTGTGGATTAGCTCGGCAAAGGTCACGGGAACCGTGGCCGTGTGTATGTGAAGCACAGGCGTGTATCCAGCTGCGATGGCTGTCGGATGGTAGATTACGAAGATTCTGCCGACAAACTCTTCCGCAACGGTGGGCGGATTGTCGGGATGCCCGGTCACGTCTCCTCTTCTTATCTGGCTCTTCTCAACACCTTTCACGTTAAAGCCTATGTTGTCGCCGGGTATAGCCTCCTGGAGCGGTGTGTGGTGGGTCTCGATTGACTTCACCTCCCCGATAACCTTCGGCGGGTTGATGATCACTTTGTCACCAACCCTGAGCACGCCCGTCTCGACGCGCCCCACGGGGACTGTGCCCACGCCTTTGATAGAGTAAACGTCCTGTATGGGTATTCTCAGAGGCTTGTCAATGGGCCTGGGAGGTTCCTTGAAGTTATCGAAGGCCTCGTAGAGGCAGGGACCGTTGTACCAGGGCGTCTTGTCCGGACTCCTCTTGCTGACGTTGACGCCCTCCCAGGCGGAGGTCGGTACGAAGAGGATCTCCTCGGGCTTGTATCCGACTATTCTGAGAAGCCTGGATAGCTGCGTCTTTATCTCTTCATACCTCTGCTGGCTGTAATTCACAGTGTCCATCTTGTTCACGGCTACAAGGAGCTGGTCTATGCCCATCGTCTTCGCCAGGAACACATGCTCCCTAGTCTGACCAGCAGGACTGATACCCGCCTCGAACTCGCCCTCCCTCGCCGATACAACGAGCAGTGCCACGTCTGCCTGGCTAGCTCCTGTGATCATGTTCTTCACGAAGTCCCTGTGCCCTGGAGCGTCGATCAGCGTGAAGAAGTACTTTTGAGTCTCGAACTTATAGAACCCGAGGTCGATGGTGAGACCCCTCTCACGCTCCTCCTTCAGCCTGTCCAAAACCCATGCGTACTTGAAGCTCTCCTTACCGATCTTCCTCGCCTCCTCCTCGTATTGCTGTATCACTCTAGGGTCTATAGCGCCGACCTCGTAGAGGAACCTGCCCATCAGTGTGCTCTTGCCATGGTCTACGTGCCCTATCACCACTAAGTTTAGGTGCGGCTTCTTTTGGGACATACCCTTCTCACTCCAGCACGACTAAAGCTGTGCTGTTATAAATTTACTGCTACCCCTTAGCACGCGAAGATCAGCAACACCGCAAGTGGCGCCGGGGCCGGGACTTGAACCCGGGCGCCCTCTCGGGCAGCGGATTAGCAATCCGCCGCATGCTAAGTGTACACCGCGCAAACACGCGGTGTACACCTCTTAACCACGCTCGGCCACCCCGGCACTGGGAGTTCTTTGCGATCCACGCCTTTTAAGTTTTTGTGGCTGTGTTCACTCAAGAGGGTTTATCACAGGGACTTTGCCGAACATTCCTAGCTGGACTTCATCCCCCTCCTCGGCTGGAGCGAGGACTAACCTGAGGCCTAGTGTTCTCTTCTTCATAGAGTGTATTGCTTCAAGGTCTCGGAGCAATCCTGTCAGAACTTTGAGCTCTACCTCGTCGGGAATTACGACCATGTCAAGCCCAGCGACGCAGACATGAGCGTAGGACAGCAGATGGCTAAGCCTCAGATGCCCCAGTGCTGCCAGCTCTTTCAGCCTATTATCCTCGGCGAGGGGGAGCATAACCTCATTGAAGCCTACTGCTCTGAGCTTCTCCGCTAGCCCGGCTATAATGTCGTTGAGCAGCTTTATCGCAGAGATGGTTCCAGGCGATGCGAAGACGACGCCTGTTACGCTCTCAATGAGCTCCGCAACACTTTCCTCCATCCAGGGTGACAGCGAGAGATCTATACCGAGGAAGCCTGGCAACGTCTTCAGGGATATTTCCTCCAGGGTTTTCAGCGTCTTACCGAGGCCTTCCAGGCGCCTGAGATTCTCCTTGAACAACCTCACGTACAGGAGGCTAAGCGTGACCCCCTCCTCGCACGTGAGGGTCGCTGGGAAGTAGGGTGTTTGAAGCCTCTCACCAAAACTCACTGCAAAGCGCGTGCCCAGGAGGGGGGAGGCCTCTGAGAGAGATTTCAACAGAGCGGCTATCTCATCGGCTCTCGCCGCGTTGTACTCCAGCGATGTATAAAGCTTCTCATAACTCATCATCACCTCTGTAAGCTCGCGGGGCTCCGGCACCTCAGTCAGAGGCACAGCGATGTAGTCAAAGCCCGCGCTCGCAGCAATCGTGCTTACCCTCTCAGTCACTCTCGGAAGCTCCTTCAAGGGGGCGGGCTCCGTCACCACCCTTCTACTCCTTATGCGAACCCCAGTTTCTTGGGCGAATGTTCTCAGACTCTCCGCAAGCTCTGCTAGACTAACCTCAACTCGGGAGCTGCCCGACTTAACATGCAGGGTTACCGCTCTAACTTCGAAACCTCTCTCCCTCAAGCTCATAGTGCGCCTCCCTCCTTCAGATAATCCAGCAGGGAGTCCACGTCTCTGAAGATCTTGGTTGTGTAGTACTCGAAGAAGGGGCTCGCGTTCTCGTGAGGGAACAGCGCGTATACGTCCTTGTTGTGGGTGTAACCATACTTCACCTCGCTGAGCACGCCGGGGGATAGAACCCTCACGGGGTAGAAGACCACGATCATGTCGCTCTGGTTTATCAGCTGGTAGTCCCTTGCGACTATCTGGTCGCGAATGTCCTCCACAGCGGAGAGTAGGTCCTGCACACTCAGCCTAACCTCTACTCCATCTTCCTGCAGCTCCACGTAGTCCTTACCGGCCTCCTTAGCTCTCAGCGCGAGGTCTATGAGGATCGAATCCTCTATAGAGATCGGGTCGAAAACCACTATGCCAGCGTCCTTGAGCTTTTTCTTGATCTCCTCCTTCTCCTCGAAGAAGCGCTCATCCCCCTTCACGTGAGTAATAGGGTAGCTTAGGTAGGCCTTCCTAAGTGGCCTTTTACCTTCCTTCGAAGCTTTCTCCACATCGAAGAGTATCCTAGCCAGCATCGAGGGCTCTTCGCGGCGAGGAAAGATGTAGCAGGGCTTCCTCTTGTAATCGGCGAGCATCTTCGTTATGAAAAACTCCTCATCACGCCAGACTAGGATGTCCTTAATCGACAGCCTCCCCCTCCATGCCCTACTAGCGCTTAGCCTCGCGTAGATGTTGTGCGCATTATCAACGATATTCACATAGACGTCAGGGTTCAGCCTGTTTACGTAATAGAAGTTGAAGGCCTGCATCAGGTGCTTCTTCCATCTGAAGCATACGTGAGTGCTTATCGCCACGACCTCGTGACCTGATCCCTCGATCTCCCTCAGAATATCCTCGAATGTGACCGCCCGGAGATAGTCCAGGGCTAGTGGGTCCATGTCGAGGATCTTACCCTCCGGGATCTGCACACCAAGCTCCTCCGACTTCCTGTACATCCGGGTTCCCACGTCGATCACGTGGAGCTGCGGGTTCAGCCTCTGCACCTCGTTGAGTAGGTCCAAGCGCCCACTCCCACTGATCCCTGTCACGAACGCGGTTAGCTTCGCCATGGGAGCGCTCAATCCTGCTTCACGTTATTTATAAAAAGCTTCTTCGCAGGCTACGCTGTAGAAAAACTTTTCTGGAGCCCTGGCAGAGCGCTCAGGGTATGTCGAAAAGTAAGAAAAGGAGAGGGGGGGAAAGGGAGAGGAGACCCACCGCACTGCCAGCAGCTGGGCTCCTCACGTTCTATGAAGAGGACATAGGAGGTATCAGGGTGAGGCCTGAGGTAGTCGTCCTGAGCGCCTTCCTCTTATCCCTCTTAGTGGTGCTGGCGCACTTAGGGCTTTTTACTCCACGCTGAGCTTCCGCTCCTTGACCCCCTGTTGAATACCCTCTATTATGCTCCTGATGGCGGAGTATACGTCCTCAGCCTCCTCCGTAATCGTCCCTGTGACTATAATGTCCGCACCTGCCTTCGCTAGAACCCTGGCTGTGGAAGGTCTACGTATACCACCACCCACGATCACAGGGAGGGATACTGTTTTCTTCACAGCGCGAACTACGCCGGGGGGCACAGGCTTCCCACCGGAGCCTCCCTCCAGGTATACGAACTCGAAGCCCATGTACTCCGCAGCTAGAGCGTAGGCTGCAGCTATCTCAGGCTTCGCGAAGGGAAGCGGGCGGGTGTAGCTGACTATGGACACCGCGCCACCCCACCCGACAATTATGTACCCGAGCGATATCGCCTCGAGGCCGTAACGCCTGACTATCGGTGCCCCCTGCATTTGCGCCCCTGTGATGAAGTAGGGGTTTTGCGAGTTTAGAACGGACATGAACCAGACCGCGTCGGCGTGGCGGCTCAGCGCGGTGGGCGATCCCGGGAAAAGGATAACAGGTATGGGCACGCGCTTTTTGACGGCGAGAACAATTTCATCAGTCATGCCCTCAGAGACGCCTATGCTGCCTCCGACCATAATCGCGGAAGTTCCCGCCTGGTACGCCTTGCTCGCAACCTCGGCT